>TARA_B100001057_G_scaffold457487_1_pt1 | contig 21133 bp, 32 predicted proteins | sample TARA_B100001057 | Tara Oceans TARA_B100001057 (sample SAMEA2621839) | marine metagenome | biome: marine biome (ENVO:00000447); feature: surface water layer (ENVO:00002042); material: "saline water (ENVO:00002010), including plankton (ENVO:xxxxxxxx)" | depth 5 m
TGTTTTGCTCTATGTCCAACTTTTCTCATACTATGCTTTCTTCTTCTGAAACGAAGTATTGATATTTTTTCAGACTTTACAACATCTTTGATAGTAGCTTTAACTTTTACATTGCTCAAATAAGGTTGTCCAACCTCAACATTATCTCCATCGACATAAAGAAGAACGTTATCAAAGACTACTTCTTTACCTTCATCTTCGTTCATAAGATCGACTAATAAAGTCATACCTTTCTCTACTTTGTGTTGTTTACCACCTGTTTCAATAACTGCATACATAAAATAATCCTTTAAAGCTGGGAAAATATACGCTTTAATGAAGAAATTATCAATACTTATGTATAATTTTGACTTAATTTATCCTTAAAAATGAATTCAATTAAGCTTATAGAAAAAGAACTTCGACAGGTGCAAAAGATCATAAAATCTGATTTTGTGAAAGAGAAAACAATTAAGAATCTTTATGAGCATGTATTTAAAGCGAAAGGTAAAAAGATAAGGGCAAAGTTAAACTTAACTTCGTCATCGTTCAATAGAAGAAATAAAAAAAGAATAAAACTAGCAGCAATTATCGAGTTGCTTCATACCGCAACTCTAGTTCATGATGATGTCGTAGATAATTCTTCAATACGGAGGGGGAAAAAATCTGTTAATAGTGCTTGGTCAAACTCTCATGGTGTTCTCATTGGAGATTATATTTATTCAAAAGCATTTATGTACATGGTTGATATTGGGAATAGAGAAATTCTCGAAGAACTCTCAAATGCAACAAATGATATTTCTCAAGGAGAATTAATTCAGCTTGATGCAATTAAAAATGTTGAAATATCATTAAATAAATTAAAGAAAATTAGTTACTTTAAAACGGGGAGATTATTTGAGGCAGCTGCAAAAACTGGTGCATTGCTTGTTAATGCCGACAAAAGATTAATCAGCAATATAAGTGAGTGTGCCAAAAATATAGGAATATTATTTCAAATTAAAGATGATCTGCTTGACTACTCATATAGCAAAGATATAGGTAAGCCCTGCTTTCAAGATTTAAAAGAAGGAAAAATAACATATCCTTTCTTTTATGCTTATAAAAATGCTAGTAGAAATCAAAAAAGATTGCTTTTTGAAGAGCTTGGAAAAAAGAAAATTAAAACAAAGACAGTTTTTGAAATGATTGTGTCACTAAATGGTATAAAGAAAACAGAGCGATTAGCGAAGAATTATTATCGAAGTGCTATTTCAGCTGCTAAAGCAATAGATAACCTTAAAATTCAAAAAGAAATGATAGAATTAACTGATAATGCATATAACAGGGAAAAATGATTTTTGAACCAAAAAGTATTTATACTAAAGAAGATCTTATCAACTGCTCTAATGGGGAACTTTTTACTAAAATTGGGGATGGGAGACTTCCATCAGATGAAATGTTAATGTTTGATGAAATATCTAACATTGACTGTACTGGTGGTGAATATAAAAAAGGTGTAATAGATGCAAAATTAAAAATACATCCTGATTTATGGTTTTTTAAGTGTCATTTTAAAACTGATCCTGTTATGCCAGGATGTCTGGGTCTCGACGCAATGTGGCAGCTATTAGGGTTTTATCTATTATGGTCTGGGCTTCCAGGTATTGGTAGAGCCCTAGGTGCAGAAAAGGTAAAATTCTTCGGACAGGTATTACCTAGTGCAAAAGAGGTTAGATATAAAATTGATATCAAGAGAGTAATTAATAGAGGCGCTATTGTTGGTTTAGCAGATGGTGAAATGTTTGTAGATAATAAAAAGATTTATAGTGCTGACAAACTAAAGGTTGGGTTATTTAAAGATCCAAGTAATTTTTAAATGAAGAATGTAGTTGTAACAGGAGTAGGAATTAAGTCCTGCATAGGTAATTCATATAGTGAAGTATTAAATAGTCTTCAAAATGGCTTATCTGGAATCAGTTTTAATAAAGAATATTCTGAAATGGGTTTTCGTAGCTGTATATCTGGATCCATAAATATTGATCTGACTGAGCATATTGATAGAAAGCTTTTAAGATTTATGGGTGAGTCTGCTGGATATTCTTATTTGGCAACAAAAGATGCTTTAACTATGGCAAATATAAATGAGGAGGATCTGAATTCTACCAGAATAGGAGTTGTTGCAGGATCTGGGGGTTCTTCTACAAGAATTATGGTTGCAAATGGAGATATTGCAAGAGAAAAAGGGCCAAAAAGAATTGGTCCATATGGTGTAACAAGAAGTATGGCAAGTTCCATATCAGCGATAATTGCAACTGCTTTTAAACTTCAGGGCATAAATTATTCTATTTCATCTGCCTGTGCTACAAGTGCACATTGCATTGGTCATGCAGCTGATCTTATAAAGAGCGGTCAGCAAGATATAGTTATCGCTGGGGGAAGTGATGACGAACATTGGAGTTCGTCATGTTTATTTGATGCTATGGGTGCATTATCCTCCAATTTTAATTCTTCTCCAGAAAGCGCATCAAGACCTTATGATGTTTCAAGAGACGGTTTTGTAATTGCTGGTGGGGCTGGGATGATAATTCTTGAAGAAGAGGAACATGCAAAAAAAAGGAATGCTAACATATTAGCAAAAATTTCTGGTTACTATGCTAACTCTGATGGTTACGATATGGTAGCGCCCTCGGGTGAAGGTGCAGCAAGATGTATGAAAGGTGCAATAGAAGCTGCTAAATTAAATATAGATTACGTTAATACACATGGTACAAGTACTCCTGTTGGCGATATTGCAGAACTGAATGCAATAAATGAAGTTTTTAGTTCTAGCTCGCCTGCAATTAGCTCAACTAAATCAATGACTGGACATTCTCTTGGTGCCACTGGAGCTCACGAAGCAATATATTCAATTATGATGTTGAATGAAGAATTCATAGCACCGACAATAAATGTGTCAGAATTATGTGCTGAAGCAAAAAAACTAGATATAGTTACTGAAACAAGACATTGCAAAGTTAATACAATTCTCAGCAATTCATTTGGTTTTGGTGGAACCAATGCAACTCTTGTTATAAGCAGATCTTAATATAAATTCATTAGCGCTTCTTTAGTATAAGGAGTTATGTCACTGAGCCGACCCTCCTGCATTTTAATTACCCAGTTTGGATCAGCAATTAAAGCTCTCCCCACAGCAATTAGTTCATATTTTTCGTTTGAAATATCCTCAATAGCTTTATCTATGCTAGTTGGATTTGCAGAAGCAGTCATATCAATAAAATCGGTATCCAATCCAACACTTCCCACTCCTATCGTTGTAATATTTGAGATTTTCTTCGTCCACGATGCAAGATTTTCATCTGAGTTAGGAAACTCGCTTTCCCAAAATCTTCTCATGCTTGAATGAAGATAATCTAGACCAGCATTTACAGGAGGCAAAATTACTTTCTCAAGTTCATCTACTGTATCTGCTAACTTTGCATCAAAATCATGTTGTTTCCACTGAGAAAATCTAAGCCCGACTATAAAATCATCACTAACTCTAGACTTAACAGCTTTAACAATTTCTGTTACAAAATTAGATCTATTTTCAATTGACCCTCCGTACTTATCATCTCTTAAGTTTGTTCCTTCCCATAGAAAATTATCTATCAAATAACCATGTGCTCCATGAATCTCAACTCCATCAAAACCGATCTTTTCGCAAAATTCAGCATCTGATGCATAGGCTTCAATAGTCTCATTAATATCATCTATGGTCATTGCATGTGCAACTCTCTTACCTGGTTTTACAAGTCCAGAGGCTGTATATCCAGGTACTTTAGGATTTGGGCCCATGCCTAGCTTTCTAAACCCACCACAATGCCATAATTGGGCAATCACGGAACCATTATTTTTTTTTATGGCATGTACAACCTTCTTCCAACCATCTCTTGCCTTTTCAGTATCTAATCTCGGAACATTTGGATACGCGCTTGATGCCTTATGACTTAATTCGATTCCTTCAGTAATTATAAGTCCAACCTCTCCGATAGCCCTCCTCTCATAGTATTTTGCAACTTCATCCGTTGGTACTCCGTTAGGTGATTGATTTCTTGTCATAGGAGCCATTACTATTCTATTTCTTAAGTTTAAGTTTTTTAATTTATATGGCTGAAATAACATTTTCTAATCCTCGAATTTAGACTTTCGCCACGGAAAAATAGTTGGCAAATCTTTTGATATTTTATTTTTAAAACTTGGTTTTCTTTTTTCTAGAAATGACATAACTCCCTCTTTGGCATCATCTGAAGACCCGCGTGAATCAATAAGTTTGCTTTCAGTTATATGTGCACTTTCGGGATCGATTTCAGATGAATAGGTCCACAACATATGTCTTGTCATAGCAACAGAAACCTGAGCTGAATTTATGGTAAATTTGTTAGCTAGATTTATAGCTTCGTTAATGAGATTATTTGGGTTTTCTACAAGATAATTAACAAGACCAATGCTATATCCTTCCTCAGCGCTTATTAGTTCACCTGAATAACACAGCTCAAGAGACTTAGAAATACCAACAATCTTTGGGAGGAACCAACTTGCACATCCATCAGGAACAATACCCCTTTTTGCAAACACAAAACCAAATCTTGCTTTTTTATTTGCTATCCTTACATCTGCAGCTAACTGCATTGTAGCTCCAACACCAACAGCGTCTCCATTACATGCTGCTATAACCGGCTTAAGAGAATTAAATATTTTTAGAGATAATATACCTCCAGCATCTCTTCTAAAGTTAGATTCAAATATACCGCGAGTATCAAATTCTTTGTCAAAAGTTTTATCGCCTGATGAAAGATCAGCGCCAGCACAAAATGCTTTTCCATTTCCAGTTAAGATTAATGCTTTGATGTTGTCGTCAGCATCAACAAAATCAATCGCGCTGAGCATGTCATCAAGCATTTGCATATTGAATGCGTTCAGTTTCTCAGGTCTATTTAATCTTAAAATAGCAACTGAATCTTCTTCACTTAGGGTTATAGTTTTATATTCTTTATTCAAGATCTAAAACTTAGAATGGAATATCGTCGTCAGTAATGCCTGTGCTTTTATCATCCTGAGGAAATGGTGTCTCAGATGAACTGTCTGTTTGCATATTTGAATCATTTGAACTTCTTGAACCCAACATTGTTAATTGATTTCCTAAAACCTCTGTGGTCCATCTATCTTTACCCTCTTGGTCTTGCCATTTTCTAGTTTGTATTTTCCCTTCGACATATACGCTGGAGCCCTTATCAAGATACTTTTCTGCAATTTCTGCAAGGTTTCCAAAAAAAACAACTCTGTGCCATTCAGTTTTATCTCTATTTTCTCCAGTTTCCTTATCTTTCCATGATTCTGTTGTCGCAATTGAAAGATTTGCTACAGCAGTCTGAGTTGCCGTATACCTCATTTCAGGTTTTTGTCCTAAATTTCCTACTAAAATTACTTTATTTACGCCTCTACTCATAATTACCTCTTATAATAGTAGAAGTTTAACCTAATTTAATTTTTTCATCACGGAATTTTTACCCACATGGATAGTATTTTTATAAAAGGAGCTAGGACTCACAATCTTAAAAATATAAATCTTGAAATACCAAGAAATAAAATCATTGTTATAACAGGTTTATCAGGATCTGGAAAATCATCATTAGCCTTTGATACTCTTTATGCAGAAGGTCAAAGAAGATATGTTGAATCATTGTCAACATACGCAAGAAGATTCCTCTCAATGATGGAAAAGCCTGATGTTGACCAAATTGAAGGTCTATCTCCGGCTATATCTATAGAACAAAAAGCAACTTCTCATAATCCAAGGTCTACTGTTGGAACAGTAACAGAAATATATGATTATTTAAGGTTACTCTTTTCAAGAATTGGTACTCCAATATGCCCAGATCACAATGAGGAATTAAAAGCTAAAACTGTATCTGAGATTTGTGATGAAGTTCTTAAATTCAAAGATGGTACAAAGATCATGATTATGGCACCGGTAGTTAGAGGTAAGAAAGGTGAGCATCTTGCAATATATGATGAACTAAGAAAAAGTGGGTATGTAAGAGTTAAAGTAAATGGAATTGTTTATCCAATTGAAGAATTTCCAGATTTAGAAAAAAATAAAAAACATGATATCTCTGCTGTCATAGATAGATTAGTCATAAAAAAAACAGATGATATAAGGTCAAGGATTTCCGAGTCAATTGAAACGTCGCTAGTTTTATCAGATGGACTGATTGAAGTCGAAGAAATAGATAAAAAGAAAATTTCATTATTTTCCTCAAATTTTTCATGTTCTAAATGTGGCTATGCAGTAGCAGAACTTGAGCCAAGAATGTTTTCTTTTAATAACCCATATGGTGCGTGTACCAGATGTGATGGATTGGGGGTAATTCAATTTTTTAATGAAAAAAGATTAATACAAGAAGATGACGTCTCTATAGCAAATGGAGCTATAAAAGGTTGGACAAGAAGAAATCGTTTTTATTATTATCAATTAAGATGTTTAGCTAATCATTTTGATTTTAATTTAACAACAAAATGGAAGGACTATCCACAAAGTATCAAAGATATTATTCTATGGGGCACTAAAGAAAAAGTAGACTTTTCACATAGGTTTAGAAGTGGAAGCAGAATTGTAAGAAAACATCGATTTGAAGGAGTTATTCCTAGTACAGAAAGAAGGTTTAAGGAAACTGATTCTGAGTACATTCGTAATGAATTATCTAAATTAATGTCTGAGAGTTCATGCGATGAATGTGATGGTTCAAGATTAAATGCACAATCAAGAAATGTTTTTATTAATAAAACGCAAATTCATAAAATAACGGGGCTGAGGATAAATGAATCGCTAAATTTTGTAAAAAAGTTAAAACTTAGTGGTTCAAAGAAAAAAATTGCAGAAAAAATACTTAAAGAGATCATAGATAGGCTTACTTTTCTGGAAGATGTGGGTCTAAGCTATCTTACTTTAGATAGAAGTGCAGAAACATTGTCAGGCGGAGAAGCACAAAGAATAAGATTGGCCAGTCAAATTGGTTCTGGTCTCGTTGGTGTAACATATGTTCTGGATGAGCCATCAATTGGCCTTCATCAAAGAGATAATACAAAACTAATCAAGACTCTATACAATCTAAAAAAATTAGGGAATACCGTTATAGTTGTTGAACATGATGAGGAAGCAATTAGGTCAGCTGATCATATAATAGATATTGGGCCTGGTGCTGGGAAACATGGTGGAGAAATTTGTGCTCAAGGAGACCTTAAATCAATTTTAGATAATAAAAATTCTTTAACTGCGAAATATCTCTCAGGAGAAAAGCAAATAAAAATTCCTGCTAATCGAACAAAATTAAAAAGCGAGAAGCTAAAAATCATAAAAGCCAATGAGAATAATTTAAAAGATATCACAGTAGAAATACCTCTTGGTGTATTTACCTGTATAACAGGTGTTTCAGGCTCTGGTAAATCATCATTAATAAATCAAACTTTATTACCAATTAGCTCTTTCATGCTAAATAAGTCAAAGCTATCAAAAGAGATAAAGTGTGAAAAAATCGAAGGTCTTGATCATCTTGATAAGGTAATAAATATTGACCAGTCACCAATTGGAAGAACTCCGAGATCTAATCCAGCTACTTACACTGGTCTTTTTTCTCATATCAGAGATTTGTTATCGCAAACAATTGAAGCAAGATCAAGGGGTTACAAACCCGGTAGATTTAGTTTCAATGTAAAGGGTGGAAGATGTGAAGCTTGTCAGGGTGATGGAATGATTAAAGTTGAAATGCACTTTCTTGCTGATGTGTATGTTAAATGTGATGTATGCCAGGGACGTCGGTACAATGAGCAAACTTTAGAAGTTAAATATAAAGATAAAAGCATAAGTGATATTTTAAATATGACCGTAGAAGATGCGTTAGAGTTTTTTGAGGCTCATCCATCAATTAAGAAAAAACTTGTTACTTTAAATGATGTGGGATTAGGTTATATAACTCTTGGACAATCTGCGATTACCTTATCTGGAGGCGAAGCTCAAAGAATAAAATTGGCTAAGGAACTATCAAAGAGAAGCACAGGAAAAACATTATTCATTCTTGATGAGCCAACAACCGGGCTTCATTTTGCAGATATTGAATTACTTTTAAATGTTCTCAATAGGCTTAAAAAACAAGGAAATTCAGTAGTTGTTATTGAACACAATTTAGATGTAATCAAAACAGCTGATTGGATTATTGATCTAGGTCCTGAAGGAGGCTCAGACGGTGGAGAAATTGTTTCTCAGGGCACGCCTGAAAAGGTAGCAAAAGATAAAGGATCCTTTACAGGACAATTTCTAAAAGAAATATTAAATTAGGCTGCGCTTACTTCGTCTTTAAGCTCTGGCACCGAAGAGTCATCATTTTCGAGTTTTCTATCAACTAACTCAATATAAGCCATATCTGCTTTATCGCCTGGTCTGAAACCAGCCTTTATAATTCTTGTATATCCACCTTTTCTATCTTTAGCATTAACTGATATTTCAGTAAATAATTTTGCAACTGCGCTATCTGATCTAAGCCTATTAAAAACAATTCTTCTATTTGCAACACTGTCTTCTTTGCCAATTGTTATAAGCGGCTCAATAAATCTTCTCAACTCTTTTGCTTTAGGGAGTGTAGTCTTAATAATATCCCGTTCGATTAATGCAATTGCAAGATTTTTAAATAGGGCTTTCCTGTGAGCAGAATTTCTATTTAGTTTTCTTCCTGATTTTTTATGTCTCATTTTTAACCTAGTGGTGGCCAGTTTTCAACATTCATGCCTAAAGACAACTCTTTAGATGCAAGAACATCTTTAATTTCATTAAGTGATTTTTTACCTAAATTAGGAGTTTTTAATAAATCAAACTCTGATCTATGAATAAGATCTCCGATTAAAAAGATGCTTTCTGCTTTAAGACAGTTTGTTGACCTTACTGTTAATTCGAGTTCTTCAATAGATCTAAGTAGTATTGGATCAAAATCATTCTGATCTTTTTTAGCTTCTTGCTCTGCAATAGCATCTAAATCAACAAATGCACTTAATTGTTGTTGTAAAATAGTTGCAGAATGTTCTATCGCCATCTTTGGATCTAGTGTCCCGTCTGTTTCTAATTCAATCACGAGCTTATCTAAGTCTGTTCTCTTTCCAAATCTAGCGTTATCAACAGTATATGAAACTCGTCTTACAGGACTATATGATGCATCTACTTTGAGGGCCCCAACAATATTTTCTTCATCATCTCTCAAGTCTGCAGGCTCATAGCCTCTTCCTGTTTTAACAGTTAATACCATCTTGAGATTTACTTTATCAACAATAGTTGCTACGTGAAAATCCTGATTAACCAGTTCAACATTACCAGGCACCTCAAATGATGAAGCTAAAACATCGCATGGGCCAGTAACATCTAAAACAACCTCGGCTGTATCTCCCTCTATAATATTTATGGGCATATCTTTAATGTTTAGAAGAATGTCTATAACATCTTCTCTAACACCTTCAATGGTACTGTATTCATGGGATATTCCCTCTATTGATACATCTGTTACTGCAGCTCCCGGCATAGAAGATAATAAAATTCTTCTTAAGGCATTACCAAGTGTGTGTCCAAAACCTCTTTCTAAAGGTTCTAATGTTACTTTCGAAAGAGTTGGTGAGTCATCATCAACCTGAATATCTGTTGGTACTAATAGATCTATTACTGATGTTTGCATAATTTTCTCCGCCTTTATTTTATTTTGAGTAAAGCTCAACAATAAGATTTTCGTTAATTTCAGAACTTAAATCTGTTCTGTCAGGAACAGATTTAAATACACCTTTAAAACTTTTTTCATCAACTTCAAGCCAATCACATTCCTCTCTTGTTGAGGCTATCTTTAAAGCAGCAGCAATCCTCAAATGTCCTTTTTTGGATTCTCTGACCTCAATTTCATCTCCTGGTTGAACTTGATAAGAAGGAATATTGACAACTTTTCCATTAACCAAAAAAGCCTTATGAGAGACCATTTGTCTTGCTTCTGCTCGAGTTGAACCAAATCCCATTCTGTAACAAACATTATCAAGTCTTTTTTCTAAAAATGATAATAGGTTTTCGCCAGTATTTCCTTTTGAAGAAGCGGCTTTTTTATAATAATTTCTAAATTGTTTTTCTAAAACTCCATACATTCTTCTAACTTTTTGTTTTTCTCTAAGCTGAAGTCCGTAATCAGATAGTCTTCCTCTTCTTGCTCCATGAACTCCAGGTTGAGTATCCATATTACATTTGGATTCAATAGCCCTTACTCCGCTTTTTAAAAGGAGATCAGTTCCCTCTCTTCTTGATAGTCTTAGTGATGGTCCTCTATATCTAGCCATATATTCTCCGTTAAACTCTTCTTTTTTTAGATGGTCTGCAACCGTTATGAGGAAGTGGCGTCACATCAGTAATACTTTTTATTTTTAGCCCACATGCATTGAGAGATCTAATAGCTGACTCTCTTCCACCACCAGGTCCTTTGACTTTAACATCTAGATTTATCATTCCAAATTCTTTAGCTGCATTGCCAGCCTTATCTGCAGCAATTTGAGCTGCAAAAGGTGTACTTTTTCTTGAGCCCTTGAAGCCAGATCCACCAGAGGTAGCCCAACAGATCGTATTACCCTGCTTGTCAGTTATAGTAACAATTGTGTTATTGAATGATGATTGAATGTGAGCAACACCATCTGTAACAATTTTTTTATTTTTCTTACCTTTTCCAGCCATATTTATCCTCTCATTGGCTTTTTAGGGCCTTTTCTTGTTCTTGCATTATTTTTAGTGTTCTGTCCTCTAGTCGGAAGTTTTCTTCTATGACGAATGCCTCTATAGCTAGCCAGATCCATTAATCTTTTAATATTTGTACTTATATTTCTTCTTAAATCTCCCTCAACTACATATGCTCCAACAGCAGTCCTTAAGCTTTCTATTTCATCTTCACTTAGGTCAGAAATTTTTCTTGTATAGTCAATTTTTAAATCAACGCAAATATTTTGTGCTGTTTTCCTTCCAATACCAAATATGTGTGTCAGCGAAATTTCGACATGTTTATTTTCTGGTATGTTTACTCCTGCTATCCTAGCCATACTTATCCTTGCCTCTGTTTATGTTTTTGGTCTGTTTTACAAATTACATATAAAACGCCCTTTCTTCTAACAATTTTGCAATTTCTACAAATCTTCTTAACTGATGCTTTTACTTTCATATTACCTTCTATAATTTTTTAGGTTAGCTTTTTTCATTAACGAGGCATATTGAGATGACATCATGTGTGATTGAACTTGAGCCATAAAATCCATTAAAACAACTACTATAATTAAAACGGATGTTCCTCCAACTGATATTGTTGGTGAAATACCTGCAAAATTTATTAAAGCCAGCGGTAACAAACATATCAAAGTCAAATATATTGCACCAAAAACAGTGAGTCTTGCCAATACGCTATCTATATAATTGGCTGTTTGTTCGCCGGGCCTTATACCTGCTATATATGCTCCAGATCTTTTAAGATTATCTGAAACATCCTTTGTATTAAATGTAAGTGCAAGCCAAATAAAGCAAAAACTTATAATTAATCCAGCAAATACCAATATGTAGAGTGGTTGACCTGGATTAAGTGCTAAAGAAAAACCTTGTAAAAAACTCAATGACTCGTTTTCTCCAAACCAAGTCGACAATGAAGCAGGGAATAGTAGAAAAGTACTTGCAAAAATTGCAGGTATAACACCAGCCATATTAACCTTGAAAGGAAGATGGCTAGTTTGAGCTTGCATCATTCTCCTACCCTGTTGTCTTTGTGCATAATTTACAGTAATTCTTCTTTGGCCTCTCTCGATAAAGACAACTACGGCAATGACTGCCATTGATAAAAGACCGATACCAATTAGAAGCAATATACTGATATCTCCTTGTCTTGATTGTTCCAACGCTTGTCCAATAGCACCTGGGATTCCGGTAAGAATACTTGTAGCAATAATAATTGAAATTCCGTTACCTATACCCCTTTCTGATACTTGTTCTCCAAGCCACATCAAGAACATAGTTCCAGCGACGACTGAAAATACTGCGGAAACAAAAAATGAAGGTCCAGGAACATATGCTAAACCACTTGCAGACAGAGTAACAGCTAAGGCTGAAGCTTGAATAAATGCTAAAACTGCTGTGCCATATCTTGTGTATTGAGTAATTGTATTCCTACCTGCTTGACCATCCTTTTTTAACTCTTGTAAGTATGGAATTGAATTAGAGAATAACTGCATAATAATAGCTGAGGATATATATGGAACTACATTCAATGCAAAAATACTCATTCTTTCGAGGGCTCCACCAGAGAAAAGATTAAACATTTCTATAATTGTTCCTTGATTTTGTTCAAATAAAGCAGCAAGCCTATCAGGATCAATACCAGGTATAGGTATATGAGTTCCCACCCTATAAACAAGAATGGCAACAAAGACAAACCTAAGCCTTTTCCATAGATCGCTCATGCTGCTCTGATCAGACATACTATTTCTCATCCTCTAATTTAGCGGTTTTATTATCTTCAATATTTGGAGTCTCGATAATTTTTCCGCCAGCTTTTTCAATAGAGTTCCTTGCTCCTTTGGTAACCTTAATGCCTTCAACAGTTATTTTTGACTCAATAATAGTATCTCCAAATATTTTTACTTTCTTTATTGATTTGCCAATAATTTTACTTTTTTTAAGGGTTTCTATGCTTACAGTGTCCATGCCATCAAGATTTTTAATGTTTACTTCTTTAAAGGAATTGTTGACTCTGGATGAAAATCCAAATTTAGGAAGTCTCATTTGTAGTGGCATTTGCCCACCTTCAAAACCAAGTCTTACACTTCCGCCAGACCTAGATTTCTGTCCCTTATGGCCACGACCAGCTGTTTTTCCATTTCCGGAACCAATACCCCTTCCAACTCTTTTCTTTTTCTTTGTCGTTGACTCGTTCGATAGAGTATTAAGGGACATTATGTTTTTAGATTCTTCGTTCATTTTAGTTCTCAATTATTTCTAACATGTCAGAAATTTTATTAATCATTCCTCTATTGCTTGGAGTATCAACCACATTCACAACCTGATTTAATTTTTTAAATCCCAACCCTTTTATACAGAGCTTATGTTTGTTCATTCTGCCAATGCCGCTCTTTATTAATTTAATTGTTATTTCTTTATCTTTACTCATATTATTTCTTCAACTTTTTTACCTCTTCGGGAAGCAACAGTCTCTGGTGATTCCATTGAACTTAATGCATTTATTGTTGCTCTAACAACATTTACTGGGTTTGTTGAACCGTAACACTTAGCAAGAACATTCTGAACTCCTGCTAACTCAAGAACAGCTCTCATTGCTCCACCAGCAATAATACCTGTTCCCTCTGATGCAGGTTGCATATAAACATTTGCTGATCCATGTTTTGCTTTAACTGGATACCATAAAGTGGTGTTATTTAATTCAACTTCCACCATGCTTCTTCTGGCATTTTCCATTGCTTTTTGAATTGCTATTGGTACTTCCTTTGCTTTACCTCTGCCAAAGCCAACTCTTCCATTACCATCGCCAACAACAGTAAGAGCAGTAAAGCCAAAGATTCTTCCACCTTTTACAACTTTTGCAACTCTGTTTACTTGAACTAACTTTTCTTCAAGAGCATCAACCTGTTGGTTATTCATCATATTTCCTTGCTTCATATTCTAAAACTCCAATCCTGCGTCTCTAGCTGAATCTGCCAAAGCTTTAATACGTCCATGATATTTATATCCTGATCTGTCAAATACAACTTTTTTCACTCCAGACTCAATTGCTCTTTCAGCTACTTTTTTCCCAATAGCAGCTGCAGCTTCGACGTTATTAGATTTTATTTTTAAATCTTTCTCCAAGGTACTAGCTGATGCAATTACAGTAGAGCCTAGGCTATCAAAAACTTGTGCATAAAAATGTTTTGATGATCTAAATACAGATAATCTCGGTGAATCTTGATCTCTCATATGTATGCGTGATCTTTTAGCTCTGCGAATTCTTGATAAATTTTTAGTACTACTCATTTTTTATGCTCCAGCAGCAGCTTTCTTAGCTTCTTTTCTTTTAACTTGCTCATCTGAATATCTCACACCTTTACCTTTATAGGGTTCTGGTGGTCTAAAGGATCTTATTTCTGCTGCAGCTTGTCCTAATATTTGCTTATTGTGACTTTTCAGAACAACTTCTGTCTGTGAAGGTGTTTCAACATCTACTTCATCCGGAAGTTGATATTTGATTGGATGAGAAAAACCAAGAGTTAATTCGAGAAGTTTTCCAGATGCTTTAGCTCTGTATCCAACTCCAATTAATTCAAGTTTTTTTTCAAAGCCGTCTGAAACACCAATAATCATATTGTTTACTAATGCCCTAGTTGTTCCAGCTAGCGCAACTGAACTTTGTTTTGTTTCATCATATTGGACATTGATTATATTTTCAGAAATTTCTAGTGATACAGTTTCAGGAAGAGTAAATTCCAATTCTCCTTTAGAACCTTTTACAAAAACAACATTGTTCTCAATATTTAATTTTACCGATTCAGGTATGTTAATTGGATTTTTAGCTACTCTAGACATTTAAAATACCTCGCATAAAATTTCACCACCAACGTTTTTTGCTTTTGCATCTTTATCAATCATTAATCCTTGATTTGTTGATAAGATGAAAGATCCGAGGCCGCCCTTAACACTTTCTAGATCTGCTGCGCTTGAATATTTTCTCAAGCTTGGTTTGCTTATTCGTCTGATCTCTTTAATGACAGGCGAATCGTTATGATATTTGAGCTCAATAATGATAATAGGCTTTTCATTAGACTCTGATTTGGAACACGCTTTTAAGTAGCCCTGCTCAACAAGAACATTTACTAAATCATGTTTCAACTTAGAATAAGGAATCTCAATATGAGTTTTACCTCGCATAAGCCCATTTCTAATTCTGGTTAAACAATCTGATATTGGATCTTGAAAACTCATAATATTATTACCAACTTGATTTGACTAAGCCAGGTATATCACCTCTCATAGCCGCTTCTCTTAATTTAATTCTACTCAAACCAAACTTTCTATAAACTGCATGAGGCCTGCCCGTTACCTGACATCTCCTTACAACTCGCGATGGACTTGAATTCCTTGGCAGTTTTTGAAATTTAATTCTTGCTTCATATCTTTCTTCTGTTGATATATTCTGATCGCTAATAATTTTTTTAAGTGCAGCTCTCTTTTCAGCATACTTCTCGACTGTCTTAATTCTTTTTACCTCTCTAGCTATCATTGATTTTTTTGCCATATTTATACCTTTTATTTAAATGGAAAATTAAATGCTTTAAGTAAAGCTTTTGCTTGCTCTGCATTATTTGCTGAAGTATTTATGCAAATGTCCATGCCCCTTATATTATCGATATTGTCGTAATTAATTTCAGGAAAAATTATTTGTTCCTTTATGCCAAATGTATAATTTCCTTGTTGATCAAAAGATTTAGGATTTAATCCTCTAAAATCTCTTTCTCTTGGGATTGCAATCTTAATAAGTCTTTCTATAAAATCGTACATTTTATTTCCTCTAAGGGTTACTTTGCACCCTAAAGGCCAGCCCTCTCTTATCTTAAAACTAGCTACTGATTTTCTCGCTTTTGTAACAATTGGTTTCTGACCAGAAATTACAGTGAGATTTTGAAGAGCAGATTCTAAATGCTTTTTGTCATTTGCAGCCTCTCCAACACCCATATTAATAACTACTTTTGTTAATTTTGGAACAGCCATAATATTGGCTATTTCAAGTTCTTGTTGGAGAACTGGTCTAAGCTCTTTAAAATATGTTTCTCTTAAATTTGACATTTACTTTATCTCTTTTCCATCTGATTTAAATAATCTTATTTTCTTTCCTTCTTTATCAGTTGAATATGAAATCTTATCTTTTGATTTACTTTTTGAATTCCATATTGCTAGATTTGATAGCTGGATGGCTGCTTCTTGTTCTACAACACCGCCTGTAATGCCCATTTCAGGATTGGGTTTGGTGTGTTTTTTTATCATGTTTATGCCTGTCACTATTCCCTTGTTCTTATGCTTGACTATTTCTCTTAGAGTACCTTTTTTTCCTATATCTTTGCCTGCAATGACAATGACTTCATCTCCTGTTCTAAGCTTAGTTACGAATTCTTGCTTTTTCATTTATAAAACCTCAGGCGCCAAAGATAAAATTTTCATATGCTTACCATCTCGAAGTTCTCTTGTAACAGGCCCAAATACTCTTGTTCCAATTGGAGCTTTCTGAGCATTAACAAGCACCGCAGCATTTTCATCAAACTTAATTAACGAGCCATCTCTTCTTCGCACACCTTTTTTTGTTCTTACAATAAGAGCATCAACCACTTGACCTTTCTTCACCTTACCAGTTGGAATAGCCTCTCGAACTGCAACCTTAATAATGTCTCCAATATTTGCATAACGTCTTTTTGATCCCCCTAAGACTTTAATGCACATTACACTTCTAGCTCCGCTGTTATCAGCTATTTTTAACAATGACTGCATTTGAATCATTAGACTTTCTCCTCGCCAGCTAAATTAGTTTCAGATACAAGAACCCATGTTTTGCTTTTGGACATTGGTCTGCATTCTTTTACAGAAACTATATCGCCTATTGATGCTGAATTTTCCTCATCATGAGCATGAACTTTAGTTGCTCTTTTAATAACTTTTCCATATAACGGATGTTTAACTTTTCTCTCTACTTTAACTGTAATTGTTTTATCTGCTTTGTCGCTAGTTACGACACCAGTTAATATTCTTGGATTAGTTGATGACATTATTCTTTGTCCTTAGTTTCTATTTCTTTCATAATTGTTTTTATTTGAGCGATTTTCTTTCTTACCTTCATCAACTCACTTGTTTCTTTAAGCTGTCCTGTCTTATGTTTAATTCTGAGTCCAAATTGTGATTCACGAGCAGCAACAAGTTCAGCGTCTAGTTGTTGAACATTTTTATTTCTTAAGTCTGCTAATTCTTTACTCATTTTATAAATCCTTTTTAACGAAATGAGTTTTTATTGGAAGTTTTGCAGAAGCTAGTCTAAATGCTTCTCTAGCAAGCTCTTCTTCTACTCCAGCCATTTCAAACATAATTTTTCCAGGCTGCACAAGAGCAACCCAATACTCAACATTACCTTTGCCCTTACCCATTCTGACTTCTAGAGGTTTTTTTGTAATTGGTTTGTCTGGAAAAATTCTAATCCATATATTTCCACCTCTTTTTATATATCTGGTCATAGCTCTTCTTGCTGCTTCTATTTGTCTAGCAGTAATTCTTCCTCTATCTGAAGCCACAAGACCAAACCTTCCAAAGGCTATGGTATTACCATTTTGTGCAAGGCCTCTGTTTCGACCTTTATGCATTTTTCTAAATTTTGTCTGTTTCGGCTGTAACATATTATTAACTGACTCCTAAATCTGTTTTGTAAGGATCTTCAGTAATTTCACCTCTATAGACCCATACTTTTACACCGATAATTCCATATGTGGTAAGAGCTTCAGCAGTTCCATAGTCAATGTCTGCTCTAAGCGTATGAAGGGGGACTCTTCCCTCTCTATACCATTCAGTTCTAGCAATTTCTGCCCCATTAAGTCTCCCTGATACCTCTATTCGAACACCTTTTGCACTTTGTCTGAGAGCGCTTTGAACGGTCCTTTTCATTGCTCTTCTGAACATTACTCTTTTTTCAAGTTGCTGTGCAACTCCCTCTGCAAGAATTTGAGCATCAAGATCTGGTTTTTTAACTTCTTTAATATTTATTTGGGACGAACCTTTAACAATTTTTTCAATTGCTTTTTTTAGATTTTCTATTTCTTCGCCGCGCTTACCAATAATAATTCCTGGTCTAGCTGTGTGAATATTTACAACAAAATTTTCTGCTGTTCTTTCTAACTCGATTTTACTGATTGAAGAATTTTTTAGTTTTTTTGCAAGATGCGCACGTACTTTTAAATCTTGGATTAAATTATTAGAAAAATCTTTACCTTTAGCATACCAATTAGCATTTTGCTTCTTTGATACGCCAAGTCTAAAGCCGTTTGGATTTACTTTTTGTCCCATTATTTACCTTCCTCAGTCAAAATTATTTCAATATGACATGTTGGTTTAATTATTCTGTCAGCTCTTCCTCTTGCTCTTGCTCTCATTCTTTTAAGTCTCATGCCTTGGTTAACAATTATTGAAGATATCGATAATTTATCTATATCTGCATTATTATTATTTTCAGCATTTGCAATTGCTGATTCCAAAAGTTTTTTTATAACTGCAGACCCTTTTTGTTTGTTGAAAACCAAAAAATCCATTGCTTCATCAACGGGCTTGCCACGAATTTGATCTGCTACTAATGCAGCCTTTTGAGGCGAAATTCTGGTTCCTTTTAGATATGCTCTAGTTTCCATTATTTAGCCTTCCTGTCACCAGAGTGCATTTTAAAAGTCCTTGTTATAGCAAACTCGCCTAGTTTATGTCCTACCATATCTTCGTTAATAAAAACTGGTACGTGTTGTCTTCCATTATGTACAGAGATAGTAAGACCAACCATTGAAGGAATAATCATCGAACGTCTTGACCATGTCTTTATAGGTTTTTTATCATTGTTAGCTAAAGCAGTTTCTACTTTTCTAGACAAAGATAAATCGACAAATGGGCCTTTCTTAAGTGATCTTGGCATTTATTTTTTACCTCTTCTTCTTATGATTAAATCATCAGTTCTTTGATTTTTTCTTGTTTTATAACCTTTCGTTGGCTTGCCCCATGGAGTTGAAGGATGTCTGCCACCTGAAGTTCTACCTTCTCCACCACCATGTGGATGATCTACAGGATTCATAGCTACTCCTCTTACTGTTGGACGAACACCTCTCCATCTTTTTGCTCCTGCTTTACCAAGTGACTTAAGGTTGTTTTCTTGATTTGAAACAGTTCCCAATGTTGCTCTACAATCCCATAGAACTTTTCTAGTTTCACCAGACTGAAGCCTTAATGTTGCGTAAATTCCCTCTTTTGCGACTAATCTTGCAGAAGTGCCTGCACTTCTTGCAATTTGAGCTCCTTTCATCGGCTTTAATTCAACACAATGAATATTTGTCCCTAATGGAATATCTTTTAATTTCATTGAATTACCTGGCTTTACCTCGCAATTATCCGATGATATTAATTCGTCCCCAATTTTTATTTTTGAAGGAGCAATAATATATCTTCTTTCGCCATCTTTATATTTAAGTAATGCAATGTGTGCTGAGCGATTCGGATCATATTCAATTCTTTCAACAATCGCAGGAATATCAAATTTATTTCTTTTAAAATCGATAATTCTATAATGCTGCTTATGACCCCCGCCTTGATGTCTTACTGTGATTCTTCCATTATTATTTCTACCTCCATTCTTAGACTTTGATTCAATCAAAGACTTTAGAGGCTTGCCCTTATAAAGTTCTGACTTTACAGAAATTACTCCACGACGTCCTGGACTAGTTGGCTTTGCTTTTATAATAGCCATTAGTTAATTCCCTCAAATTGAATTTCAGAATCTTCGCTAATAGAAACAAATGCTTTTTTATAATTTGATTTTTTATACATGCCGAATCTATTTCTTTTTCTTTTACCTTTAACAATAGAAGTAGTAACTCCAAGAACTTCAACCTTAAATAACTCTTCAACTGCTTTTTTTATCTCACGTTTATTCGCAGACAAATCAACTTTAAAAACTATCTGTTTGAAATTTTCACCAAGCCTAGCAGTTTGTTCTGTAATAATTGGTGACTGAATTAATGTATACAGTTTTTCTTTAACCATTTATCCAATCCTCAATCTGCTTAAGTGCTTCACCAGTGACAGCAACCTTTTGGGGTTTTAATAAATTAACTGGATTAATTTCTCTAACCGTAATTACATCTACATTAGGTATATTTCTTGCAGATAAATATAAGTTTATATCTAACTCATCTGTAATTATAAGAACTTTGCTAAGTGAGAATTCGTTAAGAAATTGAGCAATTTCTTTTGTTTTTGGTTTTTCAAGAATTGGTTTCTCAATTGCCACTAATCTATTTTGTCTTACTAGTTCTGAAAATATAGACTTGATAGCAGCACGATACATTTTCTTGTTAATTTTTTTGCTGTAATCTCTTGGTCTAGCTGCAAATGTTACACCGCCACCTCGCCAAAGAGGACTTCTTATTGTTCCTGCTCTAGCTCTTCCAGTTCCTTTTTGTCTATATGGCTTTTTGCCACCGCCTCTAACCTCAGATCTATTCTTTTGTTTTGAGCTACCCTGTCTTGATGCAGCCATAAAACTTACAACAGCTTGATGAACAAGAGATTCGTTAAATTCTTTACTAAAAACATCTTTAGAGATAGAAATATCTTTATTTTTAGTATTTGATAGTAATTCTATTTTCATGATGCTTTTGATTTTATTGAAGGCTTAATTTTCAATTCTGAGCCGTTAAAGCCGGGAACAGAACCTTTAATATATATAACGTTATTTTCAACATCCATATCAACAATTTTTAAGCTTTGAACTGTTTTTTGAACATTTCCCATATGGCCTGACATTTTTTTTCCTTTCCATACTCTGCCTGGCGTTTGGCATTGACCTATTGATCCGTGAGCTCTGTGAGCTAATGAATTACCATGAGTTGCGTCTTGCATCGCAAAATTATGCCGTTTAATAACACCCGCATACCCTTTTCCTTTTGAGGTTCCTGTGATGTCTACGAACTGTCCAACTTCAAATATTTCAGCTGTGAGATGGTTGCCAATTTCAAAGTTATTTTCATCACTTTCTTCTAGTTTAAATTCTGCTAATGAGCCAGGTTCAACATTTATTTTTTTAAAGAATTCTTTTTGTGATTTTCTTAAATTATTTGATTTATGTGTCTTTGAAATAACAATAGCGTTATAACCATTTTTTTCAACAGTTTTTACATCAGCAATAAAATTTCCACAAACAGAAACTGCTGTTACAGGCACTGATTCTCCGTCTTCAAGAAAAAGACGAGACATTCCAGATTTTTTCCCTATTAAGCCTATGCTCAATTTAATCTCCTTTTACGGGGCTACAAACCCTCT
>TARA_B100001057_G_scaffold64635_1_pt1 | contig 21133 bp, 22 predicted proteins | sample TARA_B100001057 | Tara Oceans TARA_B100001057 (sample SAMEA2621839) | marine metagenome | biome: marine biome (ENVO:00000447); feature: surface water layer (ENVO:00002042); material: "saline water (ENVO:00002010), including plankton (ENVO:xxxxxxxx)" | depth 5 m
GCCCTGTATCTTGGAGCTGCGGGAGTCGGCAAGCTGACCATCGTAGACGACGATCAGGTGGATACCTCGAATTTGCAGCGCCAAATTGCACACCGCACCGCCGATGTTGGCGTTAACAAAGCGAAGTCTGCAGCGATATCAGTGCAGGCAATCAATCCGTTCGCCACAGTCAGAGCTATCCAACAGCGTCTGCCCGCAGAAGCCCTGCAACTGGAGGTGGACCAAGCTGATCTTGTGATAGACGCTACGGATAATGCAGCCACTCGCTACCTGCTCAACCAACTGTGTTGGCAGCAGCGCACGCCCCTTGTCAGCGGTGCAGCCGTGCGCTGGGAAGGTCAAGTCAGCGTGTTTGACCCGCGGCAAGAATCGCCTTGCTACCAGTGCCTGTATCCGGACACTCAGGCGGATACCGCGCAAAACTGTGCCGAAAATGGTGTGATCTCACCGCTGGTCGGCGTCATCGGTAGCATGCAGGCCCTCGAGGCCATCAAGTGCCTGACCGGCGTCGGCGAGAGCCTCGTAGGGACGTTGTTATTTTTTGATGCCAAGTATGGGCAATGGCAGCGCATCCGCTTGACGAAGAACCCAACTTGCCCGGTTTGCGCGGACTAGCCGGGACGGCTTCTCATTGACTAACTACTAGCCTCAGTTCCTCACCCAGGCTCGCCAGTAACTGCTGCTTTACACGCTGCAAATCGACTGCACAAAACGCCGCCATATGGCTTGTGGTGGTATCTGTGAGGCCGCAAGGGTTAATGCGCGAAAAAGGTTCCAGATCCATATCCACGTTTAGGCTCAAACCATGGTAGCTGCAACCCTTGCGCACTCTCAGGCCGAGTTGGGCGATTTTTTGCGTATCCACATAGACGCCAGGGGCACTGTCTCGCAGCTGACTTGCAATATCGTAGGTCTTGAGCACCTGCTGTATGGAGTGCTCGATACCACAAACCAAATCTCGCACACCCAGTTTGTGACGCCGCAAATCCAGTAATAGGTAGGCGGTGATTTGTCCCGGGCCGTGGTAGGTAACCTGCCCACCGCGATCCGACTGGATCACAGGAATACTACCCGGCGCCAGCAGATGCTCCGCCTTGCCTGCTTGGCCCTGGGTAAATACCGGCTGATGTTCGGTCAGCCAGATCTCGTCTTGGCTGTGCTCATCACGATTTCGGGTAACGGCCTGCATGGCTGCCAAGACCGTCGAGTATTCCGACACGCCGAGATCACGAACCTGAACCGTCATATTTTGGGCGCCGGCATTCGGCATGGTGTTTGATCTCACATTATTGCTGCTTGGCTAAAGGATAATACGAACCGCCTGATGCGCCAGCAGCTCTTGATACAGCGCCTTCAAGTGACTCTCGCCCTCTGCCCAGAGGTTCACCCGCAACGAGACAAACTTATCACCACGACTGGAGCGACTGTTGATGTCGTCTGGGGACACTTTCGGCGAGTGGCAGCGCACAATATCGATCACTTCAGCGATATGCCGCTCTCCCGTCGCCACGATGATCTTAATCGGGTAGCGACAGGGGAACTCGATGAGGGGTTCGTCATTCATCGGCGGTAGGTTGATCGAACACTAAGAAAACGTAGTCGCCGAGCTGAGACAGCCAGTCAGATTCCTCGACATCGATTTCGGCGAGCACGTCGCCTGCGTAAATCACATCGTCGCCAAGCTTAAGCTCGATGGTGCCAAGTACATCACCTTTGCTTATAGGCGCCTCAAAATAGGCGGGCACGCTGATAGACGCATCGATGTCTTGGTAATACCCCTTGGGAAAAGTCACGATCACGTCCTCGGCTACCCCCAATGGCAGCGCCTCGACCTCACCGTAAAAGATGGGCTGCGCCTGTAAGGTCGTCCCCGGCTTGTAGAGCGTCTTGGTCTCATAATTGCGGAATCCGTAAGACAACAGCTTTTGGCTCTCGCGCATACGTGCTTCATCGTTTTCGGCACCCAGTACCACGCTGATGAGCCGCATGCCATTGCGCTCGGCAGAGGCCACCAAGCAGTAGCCGGCGGCGTTGGTAAAACCGGTCTTAACCCCGTCTACGGATCGATCTCGCCACAGCAGCCGATTACGATTGGGCTGTTCGATGTTGTTATAGGTATAGCTTTTTTGCGAATACAGCGCGTACTGCTCCGGGTGATTTTTTATCAGCGCCGTTGTCAATAGGGCTAGATCCCAAGCGGTGCTGTAATGCTGCTCGCTGGGCAGCCCGGTGGCATTGCGGAACTGGGTATCGTTCATATTGAGGAACTGCGCTTGCTGATTCATCAAATCGGCAAATTGATCTTCATTGCCTGCAATGTGCTCAGCCAAGGCGACGCTGGCGTCATTGCCCGATTGAATGATGACGCCCTTAAGTAGTTCAGAGACCGCCACACTGGTGCCTTCTCGAATGAACATTTTTGAACCGCCAGTGCGCCAAGCGTTGACGCTGATTTGCACCCTCTCTTCAACGCCGAGTCGCCCGCGGCGAATTTCCTCTTCCACCACATAGCCAGTCATGATTTTTGTCAAACTTGCCGGAGCACTGCGCTCCCGGGCGTTATGCTCGGCCAATACCTTGTTGGTATCCGCATCAATCAGTAAAAAAGAAGACGCCTGTAAATTCGGCGGCGGCAGCAAGGGTATTGAATTGGCTGCGAAAGCAGAGCTAGAGACCAGAGCGAAAAATACAAGGACAGGGCCAAGTCGTGGCATAACGAATAGCTTCCGTGGAAATGTGAATATTAGCGTCCGGGCACTAGCGCGGGCAATCCAATGTCTAGGGCGATTAACAATGCCTGCAACCTATTGAATCCCGACTTAGATGAAATCGGGCCGATCCGCAGGGAAAACCCACCCCGATCCCCAGCGATAATCTGCACCGACGAATCACCCAAACTGACGAGGCGGTCAAGCGCACGGCGTGCTTGCTGCTCGGAGCTAAACTGCCCTGCGTGCAGATAATAGGGCTGCTCGGTGTCTTGGGGTTGTGGTTCCAGACCTGATGGGTCCAATACTTCGATGCGCACCAGCGCCGTGCCTGCCTCATGAAAGTCGAGTTTTACTGCCGCCGCAAACGACAAGTCGATCAACCGCTCTGCATGAAATGGCCCTCGATCGTTGATTTTCACAATGGTACTTCGACCGTTTTGCAGATTCGTCACCCGCGCAAAAACAGGAATCGGCAGCGAACGATGCGCGGCGGTGAGTTGGTACATGTCGTATACCTCGCCGCTGGACGTTCTGCGGCCATGAAACTTAGCGCCGTACCATGAGGCGACGCCGTCCGCTTGGTACCCCTGCGCGGATGGCATAACCGAATAGGTCTTCCCCCAAACCTCGTATTCAGGCCTGTTGCCAGTAGCGCTAGGTTGGAGCGCCACGACTTGTGGGTTGGGCAATTGGCTCATTTGCACAAGCTCCGCTCGGGAGAGCGGAGGCGCTCTGTCCGGTCCTGTGCCCGTCGGTATGGAATCAATAGCCGTACCTGTACAGCCTGATAGGAAAGCAACCGCAAGGGCCATGACGAGTGGTCGGGTCATGGCTTGGCTAGGAGAGACGTCGAAACTCATCTACGTAGGCGTTGCAGAGCTCTCGCGGCGTTTACGAATCGCCTGACTCAGCTGATGCACCGCCATGGCATAAAGCCGACTGTGGTTGTAGCGCGTAATCACGTAGAAATCATCAAAACCCAACCAATACTCGTTGCCGTTCGGTTGTTCCATGCGCATGAGAGTGGCATGGCGCGCATCGTCTTGTTCTGCACTGACCTGAACCCCCATGGCACGCCAATCGGCCACAGTAACCGTGGGTTTCAATCCATTGTTGATCAAGGCAACCACCTCCGGGGTTTCCTCAATAAGCGTCACGCGCTCGACGACGGCTTTACTGCCTCGCCAACCATGCTCGGCAAAATAGTTGGCAACGCTACCGATAGCATCGGTTTTATTTGCCCAGATGTCGCGTACGCCATCATTATCAAAATCCACCGCATAAGCGCGATAGCTCGACGGAATGAATTGTCCGAACCCCATGGCCCCCGCGTAGGAGCCCTTCATGCTCAGTGGGTTTTTACCTTCTTCTCGGGACAGCAAAAAATGCTCGGTCAGCTGCCCACGGAAGAATTTCGCTCGAGGTGGGTAGTCGAAGGCGAGCGTGCTTAGAGCGTCTACCACACCAAAGCTTCCTGTCACGCGACCGTAGCGTGTTTCCACGCCGATAATGGCCACAATGATTTCCGGAACCACACCATATGTCTTGGCGGCGCGCTCAAGAGCGCGTTCGTTCTCGCGCCAAAACTCGACGCCTTGGCTCACCCTAGGTTCGTCGACGAGAATTTTTCGATACTCGTGCCATACCAGTCTTCGCTCGGCGGGTCGCGACATCAGTTCGATAATGCGCTCTTGCTTGGTGGACTGACTAAAGACCTCTTCCAGAGCAATACGAGAAAAACCGTGGGTTGCTATCAACTCATCCATATAGCTTTGTACTTCGCTACGTTGGACATAGGAGTCTGCAGTCGCAGAGCCTGCGAGCAAGAGCCCGCCAGCAAATGCCGTTAGTGCTGCAGCTGCGTAACGCCACATCGATTGCGATACACCAAACCCTTGAGAGGCCGTCGAATCAAATTGCATATGCCTACCAAGCTTTGTGTGTGCGAACTGACATGATGACACCAAATCCCGCCATGAGCGTAATCGCCGACGTGCCGCCATAGCTAACCAGAGGTAACGGCACGCCCACCACCGGCAAAATACCACTAACCATTGCGACGTTGACAAAAATGTAGACAAAGAACGTTAGAACAAAGGCACCCGCGAGTAGACGGCCAAACGTGCTGCCCGCTTGTGAGGCGAGCCATAAGCCACGCGCGATGATCAGTAAGTACATCAGCAACAAAAAGGCGACGCCAACAAAGCCGAGTTCCTCGCCCATGACAGCAACAATAAAATCGGTTCGCGCCTCAGGTAGAAAATCTAAATAGCTTTGACTGCCTTGGAAGAGACCCTTACCAAAGAGTCCTCCTGAGCCAATGGCAGTTGTAGATTGAATGATATTCCAGCCAGCGCCCAATGGGTCACTTTGGGGGTCAAAAAGGGTGAGAATACGCTGACGTTGGTAACCTTCGAGCACGAACTGCCAGACCAGCGGCGCAGCGGCACCAATGGCAAGGCCAGCCCATAGCACCCAGCGCCAAGACAATCCCGCGAGCAGTAGCACCGAGAACCCAGCGCCAAATACGAGGATACTGGTGCCGAGATCCGGCTGCCGACCAATGAGCAAAGCCGGCAGTGTCATGATGACGAGACAGGCCGACGTGTATTTGAACGAGGGTGGCAGACTGCGTCTTTGCAGATACCAAGCCACCACCATAGGGACAGCTAGCTTCATCAACTCAGAGGGTTGAAAACGAAACAGCCCAGGGACTTCCAGCCACCGCTGGGAGCCTTTCACGAAGACGCCAAAAAACAACACTAAAATCAGCAGAAATAGCCCAACGACATATGCAAGGGGCGCAATACGCAAGTAAAAATGCGGCGGAATTTGCGCCGCTACAATGAGCACAACATAGGCCATCGCGAAACGCTGCAGCTGCGCGGTGTAGAGCGCTTCGTTGCCGTCAACAGCGCTGCGCAATATTACCAGCCCATAAACAATCACCACGGTCAGTAATAACACCAAAATAGGGTCTATATGCAGCCGAAAGTACCAGCGCGAGGGTTGGCTGACTGCCCTGTCGTAGGGCGATAGCGTACGTTGAAAGTCTGCTTGAATCATATGGCCTAACGCTGCACTACCATTTCTTGTTGCGCCGCCGATTTGGCTTTTTGCATGTAGGCGTCTAGGACTGCCCGCGCCACGGGTCCGGCGACTGAGCTACCACCACCGCCATTCTCCACCAGTACAGCCAACGCAATGGTTGGGTTTTCAACCGGTGCGAAGGCGATGAACCAAGCGTGTTTCCGATCAAATTCAGAGAGTGTCCCTTCGTCGTACTCCTCGCCTTGTCTAATTTCCACCACCTGCGCGGTGCCAGACTTACCTGCCATGCGATAATCGATATCTTGACCGATGTAGGCCCAAGCAGTGCCGTTACGCCGAAACCCTTGATTGCCTAGGTGCACAACGTCTTCCAGCGAGGCCACCATATTTTCCCAGTCCTCGGCGGTGATCTGCTCGCTGGCAATCTGCGCAGGAGGTGGTAAGGGTTGCAAATCGTCTTGCTCAGGGGTGTCGATACCGCGCAGCATTCTTGGCTGCACCAGACGACCGCGGTTGGCCAGAGTTGCCGCCACGACCGCCATCTGCAACGGGGTCGCGAGAAGGTCACCCTGACCAATGCCCATGTTCACCGAATCGCCTGGAAACCAAGGCAAACCCTTGGCGCCTTGTTTCCATGTCGGATCAGGCAGTAAACCTGCACTGGCCGAGGGTATATCCAGAGCCAAGTTCCGGCCGAGCCCGAACTGGGCAGCAAAGTCCACCAAATCGCGAATGCGCAGGCGACTGGCCAGATCATAAAAGTACACATTCGATGACCGGTAAATCGCACGGCGCAAATCCACCATGCCCTGTCCGCCAGAATTTTCCTTGGTCCAAGACCAGTCACGATATACGCGTTCTTGGCCTGGCAGTTGGAAGGCCCCGCGGTCTTCCACAACCGTCTCCCAAGTAGTCGCGTCTAGACCGATACCCGCGAGACCGACAATGGGCTTAAAGGTCGACCCCGGCGCGTATTGGCCATTGGTGGCGCGGTTAAACAATGGCACGTACTTAGACGTACTGAGTGCGGCGAAGGCCCCCTCGCTCATGCCGGACACAAAAAAGTTCGGGTCGTAGGCAGGTTGGCTGACCATGGCCAAGATCCCCCCGTTACGAGGATCTAAGGCCACCATTGCCCCTCGACGACCCGCCAAAGCGCTCACTCCTGCGCGCTGAAGATCAATATCTAAGTGCAGATGTAGATCTCTACCGGCCATTGGGCTTTGCACATCTAAGGTTTGACGTAATCGCCCTAGCGCGTCGCTTTCAGCCTTCTGATAGCCCACTTGACCATGCAATGCGTGCTCGTAAAAAGCCTCTACACCGCGCTTACCGATAAATTCCGTGGCGCTGTATTGCACCGGGTCAACGCGACGCAGGTCTTCGTCGCTGAGCCGCCTGACCGAGCCAACCGCATGAGCGGCGATTTCGGCATGGGGATAGTGCCGCACGAGGCGATTGACGACTTCAGCGCCGGGTATGAAGTGCCGATTAACGGCAAGGCGCGCAACTTGCTCCTCGGAAAGTGAGTCGACAACGACGAGCGGCGCATCTGGACGCCGGTTCGACGCGACGCGAGCGATGATTTCAGACTGCTGGCTGTCAGACAGTTCCAGCATCGAAGCAATACGCTCAATCGAAGCGGTGGGTTCTGGCATCTTGTCAACGACAAGCGCTAAGGATGAGGCGTTTTGATTGTCGGCCAGCAGCCGACCATCGCGGTCAAAGATCAAGCCGCGCGGCGGCGCAAGTGTTTGCACCCGAATGCGATTATCGTCCGAACGGCTTTTGTAGGTGTCGTGGTTCCAAAGCTGGAGTTCTAGCAAGCGGTAGACGAGCAAACCCAACATGAGGACCACGAGAACGAATAGCGTGGTTGCCCGACCGACGAACAATTCCACTTCTCGATTTTGATCCTTTATCGCGAGTTCTGGTGCCAAGGTATTACGTCTTGTTCTTGCCCCGCGGGGTGCGGGCGCAGCTTAAGTGTTGAATGATAGACCTTTGATTTTACTCAGATAATGGAGCTTTTGTGGAGATCACTGGCGGTGATAAGGGTGACCGATACTGATACTCCATGCCCGATACAGCGTTTCAGCGATTAGCACGCGCACCACGTAGTGAGGGAAGGTTAGCGCCGACAGTGACAACTGTTGATTGGCGCGCTCTAGCACCTCTGACGCCAACCCATTTGCCCCACCGATCACGAAGACGACATCCTTACCTAGCTCACGCCAACGCTCCAACTCGCCCGCAAGTGCAGGACTAGATAAGTGGCGTCCTTTTTCATCTAAGGCAATGACCCAGTCGGTGGGTTGGATTTTCTGCAGAATTTTCTTGGCTTCGAGTTCGTTTATCTTGCTGCTGTCTTGGTGATGCTTAGGCGCTGCGATTTCCGTCAAGCTGAGCGGCATCTCTTTGGGCATACGCTTCGCGTATTCATCGAAACCTTGGTGAATCCATACCGGGCACCTATTACCCACTGATAGCACCTGCAGCTTCATGAGCTTGCGTTGTTAGCCCTCTGCTTCTTGATTGCTTAGGCTATCTGCGGCCTGTTCGGTGTCCGCCAATTCGTCTAGGTCAGACCACAAACGTTCGAGCTCATAAAAATTGCGCGCCTCTTCATTCATCACGTGGACGATGACATCGGCGAGGTCTACTAGAACCCAGTCATAGCTCTCCCTGCCTTCGATACCCAGCGGCTGAATGCCTAACGCCTTAGACGACTCGTTGGCCGTGTCCACCAGGGCCTTTACATGTCTGTTCGACGTGCCGGTAACCAACACCATGTGGTCCGTCATGGGAGTTAGCGCTGCCACATCGAGGGTGACAATGTTAACGCCCTTGAGGTCTTCTAAGGCAGCAACGACATGATCTCGCAGTTCACTAGCTTTCAAATGATCCCTCCCTTATGAGGTAAAGAGTGAGGTAAAGATGTGGGGTAAAGATTGTTTCGATTGATATATGTCGACACACCATCGGCAAGCAAAGCCTTGGCGCTGCCACCCGATTGAACAAGGCAGCGCACCTGGGTGGCCGAAATATCGAGCATAGGAATGGAGAGCAATACGATGCTGCCTGCGCGCGAGGTTCCCAAGGAATCCGCGTGAAAGTGCTGCTGAAAAGAATCCAGCTCTTTGTCCATTGCTGATTGCTGTCCGGGTCTTTGCACGACGATCAAGTGAGCAAAATCCACCAAACCCTGCCAATCGTGCCAGGTGGGCAAGGTGAGGTAGGAATCCATGCCCATAATCCAGCACAACTGGGCTTGCGGGTAGGCGGCACGAAATTGCTGCAGGGTGTCGATGGCGTAGGAAAAACCCGGGCGCTGAATTTCCGAATCGTCGGCGATCAATGCCGGGTGCTCGCCGCAAGCCAGCTTGAGCATTTCCCAACGATGCGCATTCTCCGTACTGGGTTGCTCGCGGTGTCCAGGCCGAGCAGACAGCACCATCCGCACATGATCAAGTTGCAGCGCGTCTTGCACTGCCAACGCAGCATGAACGTGGCCAAGATGCACCGGATCAAAGGTGCCACCGTAGAGGCCAATTCTCATAGGCTAGCCCGGTGGAACAAGGTGAAAACAAGGGCAATATCAACAGCTCGATACTGCAGCCATCGGGATTGCTCCCAAGCCACGATACTCGGCGACGCCGTGTTCCGCGCAAAGCCAGGGGCGCTAACGATGACGAACTTCTCCGTGGCCATACACCACATACTTCTGCGATGTGAGGCCTTCTAGACCTACCGGCCCACGCGCATGGATTTTATCCGTAGATATACCCACCTCAGCTCCAAGGCCGTATTCGAAACCGTCAGCGAATTGTGTGGAGGCGTTGACCATGACCGAAGCCGAATCCACTTGGCTGATAAACGCACGCGAATGTGTGTAATTCTCGGTAACGATCACATCGGTATGTTGAGAGCCGTATTCGTTTATGTGCGCAATTGCCTGGGGCAGATCTTCAACGATGCGAATAGCGAGTATGGGGCCCAAATACTCCTCACCCCAATCTGCCTCAGTGGCTGCATGCATGGTGACAGATTGCTGAGCGCGCTCGCAGCCCCGTAGCTCGATGCCCGCGTCTTGCAGCTTGGCGGCCAAGGGTGGAAGCACTACTTCGGCAATATCCGCGTGGATCAACAGGGTTTCTAACGCGTTGCATACCGCCAGTTTTTCCACCTTGGAATTGAAGGCGATGGCGATGGCCATCTCAGGATCGGCTTGGGCGTCGATGTATACATGGCAAACGCCATCGAGGTGCTTGATGACGGGGATGCGCGACTCGCTGCTGATACGCTCGATCAACCCCTTGCCGCCCCGAGGAACGATTACATCGACATAATCATGCAGCTTTAGCAGTTCTCCAACGGCGGCACGGTCGGTGGTATTTAACAGCTGAACTGTCGCGCTGGGCAAGCCTGCCAACTCAAGACCTTGAGTTACGCAAGCGGCGATGGCCTGGTTAGAGTAAAAGGCCTCAGAGCCACCACGCAAAATACAGGCGTTCCCTGACTTTAGGGATAGGCTTGCGGCATCTACCGTGACATTCGGGCGAGACTCGTAAATCATTGCGATAACGCCAAGCGGCACGCGCATTTTCCCAATTTGTATGCCTGTGGGTCGGTAGCTGAAGTCGCTCATCTCGCCGACCGGATCTTTCAGCGCCTCAACCTGCAGAATGCCTTCGATCATTTGATCGATGCCCTTGTCATTCAACAGCAGTCGATCGATCAGAGGTTGGTCGATGCCATTTTGTTCAGCGGCGGCCATATCTTTCGCGTTTTCATCACATATCGTCCCGCGGGCGGCATCCACTGCTGATGCGATATGCTTCAGCGCGTCCGATTTCACTGCGGCGCTGGCGCTGCCAATGATGCGGGACGCCGCGCGGGCGTTACGTCCCACGTCGTCCATGTATGCGGCGATGTCTTTTGTCATGCGCTCATTATAAGGACATTCCGACCCACCACCCAACGACTCATATCCAAAATCTGTGCAAAAGATGCGCCGGCTTAACTGGAAAGTTGCTTAACGATCTCCTGGAGTTCGGACAGACGCTCAGATGGATTCGACATTTCAAGCAGCCACTGTTTCAGTTCTGGCGCCACCGGTAGCAGATCCGCTAGGCGATGACTCACTGACCGATCCTCGGACAAGTCCACTTCAGGGTCGAGTTCTTGAATCAGCGGATGGGACAACAGGTCTTTCAGCACCTGCACCAGCGTTTCGTGAGAATCTGCCAGCGGCTTTGCAGGCTCGTGCAGCGAACGAACGTCTGCGCGCACAAGACCATCGGCCTCGACTGTGGTGCGCAACACCGAGAATTTTTCTCCACCTCGCGCGACGATGCCCAGTAGCCCATTGTCGGCTTGGTCGAAATCGATGATTTGGGCTTGGGTACCGACATCAAAAATATGCGGCGCCTTTTCATGGCCATCGCGGTTCTTGGCATCGAGCACATCCGACCCTTCTCGCAGTAGCACCACGCCAAATCCCTGCGATTCGCGCATGCACCAGCGCACCATGTCTACGTAGCGTGGCTCAAAGATGCGCAACGGCAACGTACCCCCAGGAAACAGAACTGTGCGCAATGGGAACAGGGGCATGCTCATCAAGCGCGTGACGCTGGGGTCATTTCGCCCTGCCTCTTCACCTTCCATTGAGTCTATTTGTTCCGTCATAACCGACCTACTGGTGTTAATATCCCCGGCGCCCAAACCCACAGGACCGTGCATGGATTGGATACAAGTCATTCTATTGAGCCTGATCCAAGGCTTGACCGAGTTTCTGCCCATATCCAGTTCCGCGCACTTGGTGCTACCGGCTCAGCTTACGGATTGGCCGGATCAGGGCTTAGCCTTTGATGTTGCCGTACACTTCGGGACGCTTCTCGCTGCTATGGCCTACTTTCGGCAAGACCTGATGCAGATGCTAGCAGCATTTACCCGCGCACCAGCGTTACTGTCCAACATTGGGTGGAGGCCCACCCTGCTGCAATCAGCAGCTCACGACGAGCACCTTGATTTGATCTTCAAGCTTACGCTGGCGACCTTGCCGGTGGTGGTGGTCGGCTTTGCCTCCAAGGACATCATCGAGACACATCTGCGCACGCTGAGCGTAATTGCTACGACCACAATCCTGTTTGCCGTCGTTTTGTGGTTTTCGGATCGGCGGCCAAGTAGCCGCGCCCTGATTAGTTGGTCTGATACCGTTTGGATCGGATTGGCGCAAACGCTCGCCCTAGTCCCCGGCACATCACGTTCTGGTATTACGATTTCTGTTGCGCTGCTCGTGGGCCTGAACCGAGTCGCTGCCGCACGCTTTTCGTTTTTGTTAGCCATACCTACGATTGCGGGCGCGCAACTCATGCTAACCCTAGATCTGATGTCTGGAGAAAATTCCGCCGATCTAGCGCACATCACCGCTGGCGGCCTGATCGCCTTTGCCAGCGCCTATTTCAGCATTCACTTTTTTATACGGTTGCTTGATCGCTTCGGCATGATGCCCTACGTGGTCTATCGACTCGTGCTAGGCAGCATGCTGCTTTGGATCATCGCCGGCGCCTAGATCGAGTCGACTAGAACGGGATATCGTCCTCAAAGTCGTCGTCAGAAAGGCTAGCGCCAGCTCCGGCCGCCGCCGTGCCCGCAGGGGGGCCAGCATTTTGTGGCGCGCCGAATCCACTGGGGGGGCTGGCAAAGGTATCATTGGGTGCTGCACCGCCACCAAAGCCTCCATCGCCCATGCTGCCGCGGCTGTCGAGCATCTGCAGTTCGCGAGCATTGATTTCAGTACGGTATTTCTTTTCGCCGTTGGCCTCCCAGCTGGAGGTTCGCAAGCTGCCTTCAATATAAACCTTTGAGCCTTTGCGCAAATACTCGCCAGCAATTTCGGCCAATCGCGCAAAACACACCACATTGTGCCACTCGGTTCGCTCCTGTTGCTCACCACTGGTGCGGTCTTTCCAGCTCTCAGAGGTTGCAATGCTAAACCGCGTCACTGCGCTGCCATTTTGCGCGTAGCGGGTTTCTGGATCGCGGCCCAAGTTGCCAATAAGCATGACCTTGTTGATGCCTCTCGCCATTGTTATCTCCGAAAAAATGATCGACGCTTTAGTGTAGTGCAAAGGCGAAGACCACCCAATCGCAAATATGCTTTCTTCGATGTACGTTACTGGCCGCGAGAAACTAATGTCTGGCTTACACGATGTCCGCCACCTTGCTGCGGTTGCACGATCAAGCTATGTTGCTCCACCTCTTCTGCCACGAGTACCCACGCCTTGGATACGATTGCTGTCCGCGGTGCACGCACCCACAACCTGAAAAATATCGACATCGACATACCGCGGGACAAACTTGTCATCATCACCGGCCTGTCGGGTTCTGGAAAATCGTCCTTAGCCTTCGACACCCTTTATGCAGAGGGACAGCGACGGTATGTGGAGTCTCTGTCGGCCTATGCCAGACAGTTCTTGTCGATGATGGAAAAGCCCGATGTCGATCTTATCGAGGGTTTATCGCCAGCCATTTCTATTGAGCAAAAATCCACCTCGCACAACCCTCGTTCCACCGTGGGAACCATTACCGAGATTTACGACTATCTGCGCCTGCTTTTCGCTCGCGTCGGCGAGCCGCGCTGCCCCACTCACGATTTACCGCTGGATGCCCAGACAGTAAGCCAAATGGTAGATCAGGTAATACAGGGCATGCCCGATCAGCGCGTCATGGTGCTGGCGCCGGTCATCAACGAACGCAAGGGCGAACACCTTCATGTGTTTCAAGAGCTTATTGGCAATGGCTTTGTACGTGCTCGTATTAACGGCTTGGTGGTGGATTTGGACGACGCGCCGGCATTGGACAAAAACAAAAAACACACCATTGAGGCGGTGGTTGATCGCGTTCGCGTGAAGGACGACATTGCCCAGCGTCTGGCCGAGAGTTTCGAAACAGCGCTGAATTTATCCGATGGCGTCGCCTATGTGATTGATATGGATGACGCCGACCTGCCGGCAACTATTTTCTCCGCGCGATTTGCCTGTCCTACCTGCGGCTACTCAATTGCCGAGCTTGAACCGAGAATGTTCTCTTTTAACAACCCGGCGGGCGCCTGCACCAATTGTGATGGACTCGGGGTGACCCAGTTCTTTGATCCTGACCTTGTGGTGGCTGATGACGAACTGACCTTGGCAGAGGGTGCAATTCGAGGTTGGGACCGCCGCAACGTGTATTACTTCCATATGCTCAGCTCGATCGCCGGACACTACGAATTCGAGGTAGAAATACCCTTCAAAGAACTCAGCAAGAAACACCGCGAGATCATCCTAAACGGTAGTGGGCGTCAACGAATCGACTTCAGCTACATCAATGACCGGGGCGATATCATCAAGCGTACCCATCGGTTTGAAGGCGTCTTGCCCAATATGGCACGACGCTTCCGCGAAACAGAATCCAGCATGGTGCGAGAAAACCTGCAGAAGTTCATGCGGGTAACTCACTGCCCCAGTTGTTCAGGTACGCGGTTGCGAGAGGAGTCGCGCCATGTCTTCGTGGGCAAAACCAACCTGCCAAACATTACCGAGCAGTCCATCGCTGCAACCCTTGAACACTTCAACAACCTGAAGCTGCAGGGTCAACGCGCCATCATCGCTGAAAAAATTCTCAAAGAGATCCAAGCGAGGCTGCAATTCTTGGTGGATGTAGGCCTGAACTACTTAACACTGGACCGCAGTGCAGACACGCTCTCTGGCGGCGAGGCCCAGCGTATTCGTCTCGCCAGTCAAATTGGCGCGGGCCTAGTTGGCGTTATGTACATTCTCGATGAGCCTTCTATTGGCCTGCATCAGCGCGACAACGAACGGCTACTGAAGACTCTAGAGCATCTGAAAGATTTGGGTAATACGGTGGTGGTGGTCGAGCATGACGAGGAAGCCATGCGTAAAGCCGATTACCTGATCGATATCGGCCCCGGCGCCGGGGTACATGGCGGCGAAGTCGTTGCGGCGGGATGCTACGAGGACATCTTGAGTAACCAAAAATCCGTCACGGGACAGTATTTGAGTGGCGCCAAAAAAATTGCAGTGCCGAAAAAACGCAATGCACCAGATCCTAAGAAAATGCTCAACTTAACCGGCGCCAACGGAAACAACCTCAACAATGTGTCCTTGAGTATCCCATGCGGCCTGCTCACCTGCGTAACCGGCGTCTCTGGATCTGGCAAATCAACGCTGATTAATCACACGCTGTACCCTATTGCCGCTACAGCGCTGAACAAAGCTACGACGCTTAAGCCTCGGCCGTATGACACTGTTGAGGGACTTGAGCATTTGGACAAAGTGGTGGACATCGACCAGAGCCCCATCGGTAGAACCCCACGTTCAAACCCTGCCACCTACACCGGCTTATTCACGCCAATTCGAGAGCTATTTGCGCAGGTGCCGGAGGCACGTGCCCGAGGTTACAAACCGGGCCGGTTCAGTTTCAACGTTAAGGGCGGACGCTGTGAAGCGTGCCAGGGCGACGGCTTGATTAAGGTTGAGATGCATTTTCTGCCCGACATCTATGTGCCTTGCGATACCTGCTCTGGCAAGCGCTACAACAGAGAAACTCTCGATATTCGCTACAAAGGTAAGAACATCAACGAAGTGCTCGACATGACGGTAGAGGATGCAGCGGAGTTTTTCGCTCCCGTGCCCATGCTGGCACGCAAGCTCGAAACGCTGAAAGATGTAGGGCTCTCCTATATTCGTCTCGGCCAATCCGCCACGACCTTGTCTGGGGGCGAAGCCCAGCGCATCAAGCTATCGAGAGAATTATCGAAACGAGATACCGGCAGCACTCTTTACATTCTCGATGAACCTACGACAGGCCTGCACTTTCACGATATCGCGCAGCTGCTAGATGTGCTGCATCGACTCAGAGACGACGGTAATACCATCGTGGTGATTGAGCACAATTTGGACGTGATCAAAACCGCCGATTGGCTTGTAGATCTTGGCCCCGAGGGCGGTTCTGGCGGCGGTGAGATTATTGCGACGGGCACGCCTGAACAGGTAGCGAAAATCAAAAAATCTCACACGGGGCGTTTTCTAAAAGAGACACTTGCTTGACCACAGATTACCTGCCCAAAACAGACGCAAGGACTCCGAACCAGAGACCCGCCGTCACGACATTAACGTGACCTCAGTTGGATGACGCATGCAGAGGGCGGTTGTTCATGATTCAACTGAGGCTATCTAAAACAAGATCCCAAGAGGTGCAGCCGACATGCTGCAGGCTTTAGGAAGCGGTCAAAGCGGTTGCGGAGGAACGCCGTATGGACGCGGAGAGATGGACTTTACTGAATACTTGCGCCGCGCGAGTGCGGACACCTTTAAAGGTCTAAGATAAACAGGCCCGCAGAGCGCTGGTACACAACTGCACATTTTCTTGCCGCGCTGAATAACCCATTAATCCGATGCGCCAGACTTTGCCAGCGAAGGCACCAAGACCCGCTCCGATTTCGAGGTTGAATTGCTGCAGTAACTGCTGGCGGACCGCAGCCTCGTCAACGCCTTCAGGCACCTTGACGAGGTTTAGCTGTGGCAGGCGATAGGAGGCGTCGACCACGAACTCCAAACCGAGTCCGCTCAAGTTTTCATAAAGAGATGCGTGCATGGTGCGATGCTTCTCCCATGACTGCTCTAGCCCTTCTTCTTTCACCATCAATAGTGCCTCATGCAGGCCGTACATAGCGTTGACCGGCGCGGTGTGGTGATAGGTGCGACCACCGCCTTGCCCGCCTTCCCAATAGGCCATGAGCAGGGAGACATCTAAGAACCAGCTTTGTACTGGAGTGTTACGCGCCTTGACTCTGTCTGCTGCCGCTTGACTGAACGTAATCAGGCTAATGCCGGGAGGCGCTGATAGGCACTTTTGGGTCCCTGAATAAGCCACGTCTGCTTGCCATTCATCGACGTTTAGCTCAACGCCTGCTAAACCAGTCACCGAATCAACAATGGTTAGACAGCCATGCTCTTTGGCCAAACCGCACAGAGTTTTCACGTCACTGCAGACACCTGTCGATGTTTCCGCATGAACGAAGCCCACAATTTTCGCGTCTGGGTTGTCGTTCAGTGCAGCAAGCAGTTTTTCAGGATCGACTTGCGTGCCCCATTCGTCTTCTACGGTGACTAGCTCGCCACCCATACGTCTGACATTTTCTGCCATGCGCATGCCGAAGACGCCATTGATACACACAATCGCTTTGTCGCCAGGTTCAAGCAAGTTGGCATAGGCTGCTTCCATGGCCGCAGAGCCGGGAGCGGATAGGGGCAAAGTCAGTAAATTGGACGTGCGGAAGGTGTACCGCATCAGATCTTTGATCTCTTCCATCAAGCCGACGAATTCTGGGTCGAGATGGCCGATGGTCGCTTTCCCCATAGCCCCTAAGACGCGCGGATGAACATCAGAGGGGCCGGGACCCATCAAGGTACGAGGCGTCGGATGAAAGCTTGTATTCATGGGTGTTTAGCCGTCTTTCTTTTCTTCTTCTGAACTAGACTCATCAGTTGCGGCCTCGGCAGCGCTGTCATCAGCAACTTCAGCAGACGTTTCTTCGACCGCCTCTTCGGCAGCCTCTTCAACCACAGCTTCTTCAGCGACCGTTTCTTCAGTCGCTGTTTCCGCAACTGGATCAACCGCCTCTTCTACGGTTTCCGCCGCCGCTGGCAGTGCCTGAGCGTTTGCGTAATCTTCATCCAGCTCTTCTGCAACGATAGGACGACCAACCAACTCGATGTATGCCATGGGCGCAGCATCGCCAGTACGGAAGCCGCACTTGAGGATTCGCGTATAGCCACCGGGTCGATCTTGATAGCGCGGCCCGAACTCTGTAAACAACTTTCCAACCGCCGACTTGCTGCGCATGCGAGAAAACGCCAGACGGCGGTTAGCAACGGAATCTTCTTTGGCTAACGTGATCAGCGGTTCGACAACACGTCTGAGTTCCTTGGCCTTAGGCAGCGTCGTTTTGATCACCTCGCTTTCGATCAGCGACGCAGCCATATTGCTGAACATCGCTTTGCGATGTGAGCTGTTTCGATTTAACTGTCTGCCACTCTTTCGATGACGCATTGTTCGTTCCTGTCGCTATTGTTTGCGTTTCACAACGCAATAATCTTGATCGTTTCCTGGCCGATGTTCCCTAGAGGCGTCCGCCATGCAAATTTGCGGGTGGCCAGTTTTCTAGGCGCATACCCAACGCCAAGCCTCGTGATGCCAGCACGTCTTTGATTTCCGTCAGAGATTTCTTGCCGAGGTTTGGCGTCTTCAGCAGTTCTACTTCGGTGCGCTGAATCAGGTCGCCGATGTAGTAGATATTTTCTGCCTTCAGGCAGTTAGCAGATCGAACCGTTAGCTCGAGATCGTCCACAGGACGAATCAAAATCGGATCGACTTCGTCCTCTTTCTCTTCAACGATCTGCTCTTTTTCATTATCAAGATCGACAAAAACCGCCAGTTGATGCTGAAGAATGGTCGCTGCGCGTCGAATGGATTCTTCAGGGTCGATGGTTCCGTTAGTCTCGAGTTCGAGAACCAGCTTGTCGAGGTCAGTGCGCTGCTCAACACGCGTGCTTTCAACGCTATAGGACACTCGACGCATTGGGCTGTAAGAAGCATCAAGGCGCAGCGTACCGATAGTGCGGCTCTCTTCTTCTGGATCAGCAATCGAATCTACGGGCACATAACCGCGTCCGCGGGTCACTCGCGCTTCAATGCGGATCGAGCCTTTTTCATTCAAGTTGCAAACCAGATGATCGGGGTTCGCAATTTCAATATCTTCGGTCAGCTGAAAATCGCCGGCCACCACCGCTCCTGCACCATTTTTGCTGAGGGTGATGACGCCCTCTTCTTGGTTGTGCATGACTATGCTGATGTCTTTCAAGTTGAGCAGAATGTCGATGACGTCTTCTTGCACACCCTCAATCGTGCTGTACTCATGCAGTACACCATCGATTTGAACTTCCGTGATTGCACAGCCTGGCATTGAGGACAGCAGGATGCGGCGAAGAGTGTTGCCTAACGTATGTCCGAACCCGCGCTCCAGTGGCTCCAAGGTGACCTTGGCACTGAAAGGGCTATCGGATTGCACATTAATTTGTTGTGGTGTTAGAAAATCATTAACAAGCTGTGACATATATTGTCTCCCACAAACGCCAAATATGGCGTGACGAAAATTACTTGGAGTAAAGCTCTACGATGAGATTTTCATTAATCTCAGCGGGCAGCTCTTCACGATCTGGTAGGCGCTTGAAAGTACCCTCCATCTTCTCAGCGTTTACCTCTACCCAATCGACTTGTCCACGCTGAGCGGCTAATTGCAGCGCTGCCTGTATGCGCAGCTGACCTTTCGATTTTTCTGCCACAGCGACGATGTCATCAGCCTTCACTTGATACGAGGCGATGTTCACTATGCCGCCATTAACGGTGACCGCTTTATGCGAGACCAGCTGCCGGCTCTCTGCGCGCGTTGAGCCATAGCCCATGCGATAAACAACGTTATCCAGACGGCTTTCCAAGAGTTTCAACAAATTCTCGCCCGTAGCGCCCTTTTTGCGGTCCGCCGCTTTGTAATAGTTGCGGAACTGCTTTTCGAGGACGCCATAAATGCGGCGCACTTTTTGTTTTTCGCGCAATTGGATCGCGTAGTCCGAAAGGCGACCACGACGAATACCATGCTGACCGGGTGCATTATCGATCTTGCACTTAGAGTCGATAGGGCGAACGCCACTCTTCAAGAAGAGGTCGGTACCCTCTCGACGACTGAGTTTGAGTTTTGGGCCTAAATACCGGGCCATACATTTATCTCCATGAGTATTCTTCTAACCAGCGCGCTGTCGTTTTGACGCTATACGCGACGTCGTTTTGGCGGACGGCAGCCGTTGTGCGGAATCGGTGTCACATCGGCGATGCTATTGATCTTGAGCCCTGCCGCGTTAATGGCGCGCACTGCTGATTCTCGACCCGGACCCGGGCCCTTAACAAAGACATCAACGCTCTTCATCCCGAATTCAACGGCAACATTGCTGGCACGCTCCGCGGCAACTTGCGCTGCGAAGGGTGTGCTCTTGCGTGAGCCACGAAAGCCTGAGCCTCCGGACGTAGCCCAACTCAGCGCATTACCTTGACGATCCGTAATGGTGATGATCGTGTTGTTAAACGATGCATGGATGTGGGCCAAACCATCAACCACGACACGTTTTGCTTTCTTTTTTTCCGCCATATCTACTTATCCTGATCTTTTACGCTACTTGCGGATCGGTCGGCGCGGACCCTTGCGGGTGCGTGCATTGGTTCGAGTACGCTGGCCATGTACCGGCAGATGACGACGATGACGTATACCGCGATAGCACCCCAGATCCATCAATCGCTTGATGTTCATGGAATTCTCACGGCGTAAGTCGCCTTCTACAGTACATTGGGCGACTGCGTTTCGGATCGCATCCAAGCTTGCTTCATCAAGCTCACCGATTTTCTCGTCGGGTCGCACTCCTGCGGCATCGCAGATTTTCAGCGCCGTCGTGGCACCGATACCAAAGATATAAGTCAGCGATACTCGCGCATGCTTATTATCCGGGATGTTGATTCCGGCAATACGTGCCATCTATTTGCTCCGTCTTACACTTAAAGTCATCGCTACCAATTATCCTTGGCGTTGCTTATGACGAGGTTCAGAACTGCAAATAACGCGCACCACGCCATGGCGCTTGACGATTTTGCAGTTCCGACAAATTTTCTTTACTGATGCTCTAACTTTCATAGTCCTAACCTGCTCTGGCGGTTATCGCCGTTTCCCATAGTTTTGGATTTTGGACTTCTCCATAAGCTTCGCGTACTGGCTGCTCATGAGGTGCGACTGCACCTGGGCCATAAAGTCCATGGCCACAACAACGACAATCAAGACTGCCGTGCCGCCAAGCTGAAACGAGGTATCGAAAAACACCACCATGAATTCTGGCAACAAACAGACCAAGGTCACGTAAAGGGATCCAAAAACGGTTAAGCGGGTGATGACATCATCAATGTACTTAGACGTTTGCGCACCGGGTCTAATACCAGGCACGTAGGCACCTTGGCGCTTTAAGTTATCCGCCACATCTTTTGGATCGAACATGATAGCGGTGTAGAAGAAACTGAAGAAAATGATCCCCGCAGCAAACGTCATGATGTAAAGCGGTTGTCCGGGTGACAGCACCAAGGCAATTTGCTGCAGCGCACCCATCCCTGGGTTACTGCCAAACCAGCTGGCCATAGAGGCTGGTGCCAGCAGCAGGCTCGACGCAAAAATAGCAGGAATTACGCCAGCCATATTGATCTTTAACGGCAGG
>TARA_B100001057_G_scaffold200015_1_pt1 | contig 21130 bp, 20 predicted proteins | sample TARA_B100001057 | Tara Oceans TARA_B100001057 (sample SAMEA2621839) | marine metagenome | biome: marine biome (ENVO:00000447); feature: surface water layer (ENVO:00002042); material: "saline water (ENVO:00002010), including plankton (ENVO:xxxxxxxx)" | depth 5 m
AAATTATTGGAAATTTTAATTTTTTAAAAAGAAATAATAAATTTAATCTAGCATTAAAATATAAAGAAAGGGGGATTTATTTTTTTAAAAAATTTTGTTTAAAATCAATTTATCCTTTTGGGATTATAAGAACAAAAATGTATTTTAAATTAAATAGTTCTATTTATGTGTATCCAAAATTAATTCAGCCGTCAGATGATCTTCTAAATGAATTTAATATAAATAATAAAAACAGTGCTAATCATGATTTTGATGGCATAGAAGAGTTTAAAAGAGGGGATAGTTTCTCCAAAATTGCTTGGAAAAAGTCAATTATTAGTGACAAAAAATATGTAAAAAATTTCATGGATCCTCAAAAGGATTTGAAATTATTACTAGATTTAAATCAATATTCAAAAATTCCTTTTGAACTCTTATTAAGTTATGCAACTTACATTGTCCAATTTTACTTTAATAAGAAAATAGATCTTACCGTTAAACATAAAGATAATATTTTTTATCTGAAATCAAATCGAAGCTCTCTTAATCAAATTTTAAAATATTTCGCGAATGTTCAGTCTTAAATTGACAAATATAAATGTTCTGTCTTTTTTAATCTTAATATTTTGTTTAATTTCAATTGGTAATGATATTAGTTTTATTAATAAGATATTTTGGGGATCTTTAATTGTTGTAAGTTATTTTCTATTACAACTTAAATTTAAGTTTAAAAGTTTATTAATTGGTGTTTATGGATTATTAGCTATTTATATTCAATTAAGATTGAATCAATTTGTATTTTCAGAAGAATTTTTTCTAAATTGTTTGGCTGTTTTGCTGATTGCAAAATACTCTGAAATTTTAACAAAGAATAATCAATTATCATTCTGCTTAATTTCGATGGTGGTTGCTGTTGCAAGCTTAATTAAAGGACAAGATCTTTTAAGTTCAGCAACTTCTTTAACAATCATTATTTTATTAATTATCAATCTGTACCTAATCCAGCAAAAAGAAGTCATGGATTTTAATTTTAAAAATATTCTGAAATATTTAGGATTTGGTTTAAGTATTTTCCCAATCATAATTATTTTTTATCTAATCTTTCCAAGAGCTGAGGTAAATTTTAGACTTTTTGATCCATCTGCGAGTTCACTTGGAATACCTGATAATATTAATCTTGGTTCATTTAGAGAATTTTCAAATTCAGAGGAACCAGTTTTTACATTAATAAATAAAGATTATAAAAAAGATGAACTTTACTTCCGGGTAAAGATTTTTGACTACATGAATAAAAACAAATCATGGAGAGCTACTTCAAATATCTATATGTATAACACTTTTAAAAACCATATTAGGATTAATAAAGGTCAAAGCACAGGAGAGACTTACGAATTAATTTTAGAACCTCATAAAGGTAGATGGATACCAAGTTTATCTAATTCTAAATTAATAACTAACGATAATACAATATTAGAAAATCCTTTTAATCAAAATTTCTCTAGTAGAAATCCAATTGATAGGAAAAGAAAGCTAGAATTTTATAAATATAAACCTAATCAAGAATTATTTAATCGATTATTGGATTACTATACTCTCGTTCCAGACAGTATATCAAAAGATTTAAAAAAATGGGCTGTAGAAAATAAACAAAACAAAACAGATAAAGAATATCTTAATACCATTCTCAAAACTTTTGCAGATGGGAGCTTCTATTACAACTTAAGTCCGGAAAATTTGTCAAAAAATAGTTATGCTGATTTTTTCTTAAAAAATAAAGAGGGTTACTGTGAATATTTTGCAGGAACATTTGTTTTACTTGCAAGGTTAGCAAATATACCAAGCAGAATTGTCTCTGGTTATTTAGGCGGGGATTTAAATGACATTGGTGATTTTTATGTCTTTAGACAAAAAGATGCACATGCTTGGGCGGAGATTTGGTTTGAAAATGAGGGTTGGATAAGGGTAGATCCAACAAAATTTGTTCCCGATGAGAATGTTCGAAACACTCTAAATGACTTATTTAGCAACAAAAAAACATCAGAAACCTTATTTAGTTTAAAAATTTTCAAGTATGTTGGCTATTACATCAATTATGCAGATTTTGTTTGGACACAACATCTTCTTTCATATGATAATACAAAAAGAAAATCTTTTATAGAGGATTTAATTAATCTCAAATTCTCAAAAGTATTTCTCTGGATATTTGCGCCAATCGCTCTGTTCATTTTTGTAAGATTTTTATTTTTATTTAACAAAAAAACATTAACTCAAATAATAATAAATTTTGTTATATGGAGATTTAAGAAAAAATATAAATTACTTTCTTCAGATACTCATCAAGAAATTTTTAATAAATTTTCAAGTAAAGAAAAAATCAAATACCAAAAATTATTTGATAATTTCGAAATTTTAAAATATTCAGAATAAGAAATTTAATATTTGGTTGATTAGAAGTTTTGTCGCCAAGAACTCCTATAAGTGCTTACCTCACCAGCAGCTGCATCTAAAGTTACTAAGTCTTTTTTATTTTGCGTAGATTGACCTGCAATGTTTGCAAATAATTTTCCAGCAAAGAATACTATTCTTGATAAAACCCCTTGTCCGACATAGAAACATTGTTCAGATGTTGCTCTCTTTTTACCTAATCTAGTAGAGAAATTAGTTCCACATTCGTCATCTGTTGCACAAATGAATGCATCCCCCAAACTACATTTATTAACTGATGAAGTTGGTTGGTAAATTGGAAAATAAGCTAATCCACTTGAGACAGATGGTTCAGCAGTTACTTTTTGTTTATTAGGCAATGTTACGTACCAGCCTTTATCTTTTGTAATATCTGGACAGTTTGCGCCTGATGTGTCATTAGTTGTATTTTTACATTTTGTAAGATCATTTGCTCTTAATGGTGTACTAACTTCTCTGTAATTAGGATAATCAGGATCAGCTATTCCCAGCATTAAGTTTTGAATTCCTGCTGAAGTATCTCCAATTCTTTCATAGTCACCTGTTCCAGCAAATAACCATAATGAATTTGTTGATTGACCAACCGTTGCATCCATTGAATGGTACATGTATCTTCCGTTATAAGAATTTGATCCTGCTGTAAATAAAGTTGTACTATCGTAAAGTTTAATTGTATTTCCATTGCCATCATTAGACATATTGGTTAAGTTAAATTTAGTAATTTTACCCTCAAGATCGCTTAGATAAACTAGTGCACCTTTAAAGTTTATACCTCTAGCAGTATCAGGTGTAATGACTACTGGTGTTCCAGGAGTTGAATTGACAATATCATTGGTTGTTAAATCTTCAATTGGAATTATTTTTTCAACCTTACCTGGGAATTGTGTATTTTCTAAATTAACAACAGTTAAATTAGATCCAAAGCCTGAGTGTTGAGCACCGAAACCACCTCCCATCACAGCTACATAAATATCATCTTCTATATTAGTATCTCCAGCACCTAAATTTGGTAATCTCAATATTCTAGGAGCTGCCCATGTTTCACCTAAAGCGCTATAGTCATACTCTGTTTGAGTTTGAACTCCTGTTAAGGCTGAACCTGGTTTTAAATATATACCAAGGTTTGAACTACTTAATGCATCATTATTAGGGTCATATCCATAATAAGTCATCGCTTGTCCAAATCGAATGAAGGTTTGGCCATTTCTTGAACCCGATGTATGTTTTCCAATACTAAAGTTTGTGTAATTCATGTCATTAAAAACAACAGAAAGGTCTGATTTTGTTACATTTTGAAGATTACCAGGTAAAGTCCAAGTATTTGATTGGAAACATCTATTACTTGCTGTTGCATCACACCTTTCACTTCCAGTACTATTTTGAGCATTATCAGTTACTTCAATTGACTCAACTAATGTACTTATTGGATATGAGGTTGCGATATAATCATAATCACTCAGATTACCATCATGATCCATCACGTGTACTTTATGTTGAATATGATCATTATAAACAGAATATAAGTGAAGTGGTTTTGCAGGATCTGTTACATCAAGTACTGAAAAACCTGGCCCACCTCTGCCGTAAGGAACCATTAGTATCGAGTGCCATTGTTTTGCAGTATCATAAGCACTCTTGAAATACATATCATGAACTACAGGAGAACCATCTACCCCATAAATTGCATTTGATCCACCCACACCAGCTCTATTTAAATTAACATTCACCATATTTGGCATTGAACTTGCAACAAATGGAGGAACAAATGCCCATTCTTCTTTACCAGTTTTAGAATTAAATGCATGCAACATTCCATCGTTTGCACCTACATAAATAATTTCTTTTCTATTTGCTTTTGATGCAGCCCAAGCATCATAGCCTTTAATTGATCTATAATAAGCTTCCTGGTTAGTTCCAACAAATGCAGTTTCAGCACTTGGTGCACCTAGGACAACCATCTCAGAGTGATAAATATCTCCAAGCGGATTTGGTCTTGTCTCCGTTAAATTACAATCTCCATCATAATCAAAATAATCTTTACCTCTAACAAAGTTTATTAAACCTTTAACATCGTCATCAGTTCCATTGGAAACTCCAGAAGTATTTTTACATCTTTGAGAATTCACAGGATTATCTGATACGCTATGATAACCTGATACTTCATTATTGGTTCGTTGAAACAGTGTATTTATTTCACTCCAGTTTGTATCAACAAAGTTATTGTAATTTGATTTATAATCTACTCCTGGAATTTCACTCCAAATTTTCCTACTGTCAGGAGAAGGTAGTTGATCGCTGGCACTCCAGTTTGATTTATCATTGACATCAATAACTCCACTTGAGCTAATAGCAGTTCTAGTTAAAGTTCCTTGCCATTCTTTATTTTGTACATAATCAAATTGTGCTTGGAAGAGTGATCCACCTTTTTCAATTGTTGCTGTAATTGCAGGTGCCGTAAACGATAATTTAGATGCTATAATTTGTGAGATCGCAGCTTTAAGTTGGGATTTTAAGGAAGCAGTAGTGTTTGCAATAATAACATCATTGGTTCCACCTGCTTGGGCCATCCTTCTAAAGTTCATTACCCCATTACTTGATAATCCACCACCATAAGCAACTGTGAAGGTTTTTATTTTATTTACGTTTAATAATTGGGTTACAATACTTTGAGCACTACTGTGACCCCACCAATCTCCGTCTCCAATCACTAACAAATAACTATTTTGACAAGATAAGTTTCCATCAATAGGTGTAAAGGTAGAATTAAGATAATAATCTCGACCAATTCTTGCCCAATCATCAGCTCTTGTTCCTCCACCAGGATTTACACTAGAAATTATTTGATTAATTCTTGATGCACCTTGTTTATGTGCTCTTACTCTTAAACATGCTCTTGAGCTACAAGGAGTAGCCATACCAGTAGTAATATTTCCAGACCAACTTCTAAAGCCGGCTCCTCCAGAAGACCAGTATGCAAAACCAAAATTTACACCAGCAGTTAATGAAGAGTCTGTTACAATTGCTTTAATAGCTTCATGTGCACCTGTCATTCTGGTACCAGCAGAACCACCAAATTCTTTTAAAAAACCAAGATTAAAATCAAAAGCTTGTATAGAATTTTTATAATATTGGCCAAGTATAATTCTATTATTTGTACTATCTACCGAGATAGTTCGAGGATAGTACATTTGAATGTTACTAGCTGTTGCTTTGTTTCTACCATACCTACCTACACAATTAGAACTTCCCCCATTTTTAGAAGCATTAAGAGTTAGTCTACATAACTGATTCCTAGACCAAGTTGACATATAAAAAATGCTATCGTCAGTTGGATGTGAAGCTAAACCATAACTATAATAAAGTCGATTATATCTAATAGTGCTAACGGAGTTTCTCACATTTACACAACCATTGCTATCCACAGTGAACCTAAACATATTTCTGTTATAATATGTATAAAAATTGCTTCCAGAAGCATCCAAAGTACTAGCCCATGAAGATCTTATCGAATAATGATAACTGTAATCACAATTTATATTTCTATTTATATTGTTTATATTTCTAGTAACTCCTCGTCGGCTATAATAACTAAACGCATTCAATATATTATTTTTTATAAATAGATGTCTTGGATAAGTTATCCCAGCGTTCCAATCACATGCACCCGTTGTTAAATTAATTCTAAAAACCCGATGTTGATAATATGATATAGCGTATAAAAATCCGTTATGGACTTGCATACCAAAAGGATAATAACTTCTACAATTTCCACTGCCCCTGTATGTTCCACCTGATCCAAAAGAAGTATCTGGAGCTCCTGTTGCATATGTAATCTTTTTAATACCATAAGTGTGATATTGACCTCCGTAAATATCTCCATTTGTATCTACTGCAGTACCCCCTGGATAATAAAAACTTGAACCACCCACCATTCTTGCGCCCATACTTCCAGATTTATCTAGAAGAATTAAAACGTTTGCAGGTACATCGCTAATTCCTGAACCAGGAGGTAAATTTTTGGCAAATGTATTGTGAGAAAATAAAATCAAAGCAAAGATTATTTTTAAAATAAATATTTTAACTTTCATTTTCTGCTTCTTCTTGTTCTAATTTATTATAAAACTCACCTAACTTTTGATCATATTCGTTATTGGTAATAAAAATTTCTTCATCCACTAAATTTTCTTCATTAAATAATCTTTTATAAATAATTAATTTATTATTTTCTTCCCATGCATAAAAGTTATTATAAATTTGTGGATTTTGTCCTGTATCAAAATCTCCATAAACTTTTTTTGCATAATTCATTAAAGTCAGTTTATTACTTTCAGTATTCTCACCATCATTTAAAGCAATCATTCTTATTGCAGCAAGATTTGCTGTTTCCTCTTTTTCACCTAAAAATACATACTCAATAGCAATCATTTCATTTAAATTATCATTTGGACAAATTTCAGGAGACTGAACAGGGAGCATGAACTGACCATTAAACATGGGCATAGGAGTGGCAAATTTTTCAAAGAGCTTTGCTCCTTTGTCGCCAATATTAATGATAAAATCACATGCAGCATTGGCAGGCACTACGTATATAAAACTTATTAAAAAAATCTTAAAACAGTTTTTTATTTTTTTAATCATTTAATTCACCCTTATAATAAGAATAGTTATAATAAATATAAGTATTTTACTGATCAAATTAGTTTTTTCTCTATTTTGGAAGAACAATAGTGCTTTCTAAAGAAACGATCATGGTTTCTGACCCACTAACTCTGTGTCGATTGCTGCTTTTACTATAAGAGTGGCCCAAAGCCTTTATACCACAGCCATAAACTCGATATGCCATTCCATCATTACCAGTATCTGTAGCACTTTTCTTGATACTTGATCCATACCCTCTAAAAGGAGCCGCACCAATTCTTGTAATGAAATAATCATAATAATAACCTTTTAAAGCTTCTGCCTCTACCTTTTCTTGTGCACTTGCAGTTTGAAAACTATCTCTAACGACATCCCCAAAATTCCAACTTTCACCAGCAACAACTTTTAGATCTGATTTATCTAAATCTCTAAAACTATTGTAACAATTTCTGTCAGTATTAAAGTAAAACGAGTCACTCGTTCGATAATTTTTTTTAGTTAATACTCCATTAAACACAGTTGTGCTATTAGCAGGCAAATTTCTTTTTGTTGTATCACGAGAATTAGTTGAGGTACTCCAAGGTCCTAAAAATTGATCCAGTACATATTTTTCACCTTCTAACAATGCTGTTTCAGCTACATAAAATGTTTGTTGAAATTCATCACTAATATTATTGCTTTTATGATCGCTTGCAGTGATTACAATTAATGCACCTCCCATAAGAGACATCGCTAACATTAAAACTAATGATAAAACTAGAGCAAAACCTTTTTCGTTTTTATTTCTCATTGTAATCCTAAATTCCTCGCGTTAGCAGTAACAATAATTGACTCTCTTAAATATTTATCATTATTAGATTTTGTTCTAGAGCCATCCATCATCGCTAATATTTTTCTTAATTTTGCATTTCTAAAAAAAGGCTTTGATGATCTAACTGTTAAAGCAATATCAATTGTTTTAATTGCATATAATTTATCTTTAGTTGAATTTGTTGGAGTAGGGGGAGGATTAATTAACAACCCATTTTCATCAATTGCATTAAAAACTAAATCTGAAACATAATCTAAAACAACTTCTTCACCATAAGTTTTTGAGTCTCCATCAGTTGCAGGGTTGTCCCATTTATTCGATGTTTTGTTCCATTTAAGTTTAGATTTATAAAGTGCGAATGCTTTTATTGTAGCGACAGTACTTCCAACAACTGACACAGCTGTCTTATCTGGTATACTAGATGCTTTACACTCATAAGTTATTTTATATCTTTCATATTCATACCTTGGTGTTCTGGTATTATCATAAGTTACATCACCGTAAACAATTTCTAATTTATCACATTCAGAATTAAAGTTTGTACTTTTAGTAATTAATATTGGAGAATGTTCATCTGAAGTTTTAATATCATCATTGAAATATTTAAAACCTGCATTTCGAATATCTCTTAACATCATTCCAACCACATCTCTTCCTGCTGTTGAAATTTTGGCACGATCTGTAACTTGAGAATACGTACTATTCACTACCTGGTAAGACGTAAACATGGCAGCCATCATTACAACTGAAATTAATATCCCTATTAAAATTTCTATTAATGTAACACCTGCAATTGAACTAAGTTTTTTTTTCATTAGTGAATTTGAAAATATAAATATTTTTTCTTAGGCTTATCTGAACCTGTGCTTACATTTACTTCCATTTTACCTAAATACCATTTTTCATATATGCCAGTGTTTCCAGAATACACTTGAGTATTGTTATACATACAACGATTTCCAGAAGCGTTATTGTTACAAATATCATAAACTTTTAAAAATTTAATGTCTTGAGTACTATTTCCACCTTTGCACTTTAATCTTCTTGTTGAAAATCTATCGTCCCACTTTTTAAATTTATTTTGTGCAGCATTGTTAAAAGTTCCAGAAGTTGTCGTTCCACCAGAACAAGAACCCATTCTCCAGGATGATGCTGTTTGATCTCTATTTGAAATTAAATAATCCATGAATTTGACCTCATTAGTTGGAGAACTAGAGTTTTTTTCAGCGATTAAATCCTCTGCCACCATACCTGTTAAAAAGGTAGCTTTTGTTCTTTCTCCAGAAACATCAATAGATCTTACAGAATACTGAACCATTTGAAATATAGCGACAAACCCAATACCTATGATTGCAGTGGAAACTAAAGCTTCCAATAAAGTCATTCCTTTTTCTGATTTTTTATAATCTACTCCAAGCACTTCCACCCCATTTAAATTTACTTATCTTACCAAATCTATTCCACTCTACCAAGTATGCTGGTTTTTCCAATCCGTCATTTTGTGTTGTGCCACATTTTCCACCAGTTTTTAGTGCATTTTTTCTCGTACAAATAATTATGTAGTTATTTGTTAATTTTCCATCAATCGAAACATTTAATAAGTTTGATAACTTTCCCTCTTTTAAAAAATATCTCGTATCTTTTGAAAAACAAACTGCTCCATCACCATCTATATTTGTTGAAATATCATTTTCTGAGTATTCAACTTGATGATTATTCCAGTAACCAGAATTTACTATTCGACATGTAACATTCTGACCTGAAGTATTAGAAATAGTAGACTCATTACTCTTAGACATTCCTTTTGAAAAAAACTCTGTAGAGTTTGTTTTAGGTCTCACCATGAATTGAACAACTGCAAAATTTCCTCTTTGGGCTTGAGTATTAATAGATCTTAGCATTGATGAAACTTTTTCCATTGATGCTCTCATTTGTCGATCTTCTCGCCAATCCATAAAATTTGGATAACCAACAGCAGACACCACTGCTACGATTGTAATCACAACAAGTAGTTCTAAAATTGTAAAACCTTTAATGTCCTGATTTTGCTGCACCTGGATCTATTTTTCCTGACTTAACTAATTCTTCCAAAGATTTTTCCATTGTGACCATTCCATCTCTTACCGCTGTTTGCATGATACTTGGAATTTGGTGAATTTTTGCTTCACGAATTAAGTTTTGAATTGGTGGTGTACATTTCATTATTTCAAATGCACCAACTCTACCTTGGCCATCTTTTGTCTTAAGTAATCTTTGAGTTACAACCATTTTTAATGAAGTTGAAATTTGCGCACGAATTTGTTCTTGTTGTTCTGGTGGGAACACGTCAATAATTCTATTAATTGTACTTGGTGCACCACTAGTGTGCAATGTTCCAAATACTAAGTGACCTGTTTCAGCAGCAGTTAATGCCAAACTTACTGTTTCAAGATCTCTCATTTCTCCAACTAGAATTACATCAGGATCTTCCCTCAATGCAGCTTTTAATGCAGCTGCAAAAGATTGTGTTTGTTTTCCAACTTCTCTATGTGAGATAATACTTTGATTGTCAGTATGAATAAACTCTACCGGATCTTCAACTGTTATAATATTTGAAGTTCTTGTTTTATTAATTTCATTTACGATTGCAGCTAACGTTGTTGATTTACCTGATCCTGTTGGACCGGTCACTAAAACTAATCCTTTATGGTAATCAATAATATCATAAAGTGATTGTGGTAAATCAAACTGATCCATATCAGGAATTTTACTTTCAACTCTTCTACAAACGCAAGCTGGTCCATTTATTGTTTTATAAAAATTTGCTCTAAATCTTAGTCCACTTAAAGTAACAGCAGTATCAAGTTCGTGGGTATTTTCAAACTTTGATAATTCTTCTTCATTACAATTCATTGAAAGAAGATCTTTTAAGTCTTGAGCTGTAACTGGAGTGTCTCCAACTTTTATAATTTCACCTGTTGCTCTATAAGCTAAGGGTGAGCCTGCTCTGATATGAAAGTCAGAAATTTTTTTATTATTCTTTGCTAGTTCTTCTAATTTTTCAAACATTATGAACTTAATAATATAAATTGTGTACTTTTGGTAATTTATTTGTAAAAAAAACCCAATATGAGTAAAATTTATTTTTATTCTAGTAAAAGTTGAGTATACACTGGTGCTAATTACGAATTATGAAAAATCCATTCGGAAACCTTTTTAAGAAAAAAGATAAAACTGGTGCACCACCACCAATGCCGTCATCAGGAAAAAAGAAAGAAGGTTTCTTTGCAAGATTAATAAAAAATAGAATTGGAAAATCCTCAGCGATAGGAGAGGAAATTATTGGCGTAGAGTTAACACCTAGCGAAATTAGATTGTCACAAGTAACTAACAACAAAGCTAATCAATGGGTATTAGAGAAATTTTTTGTTCATAAATTTGAAGGTGTTCCTGAGGGTGGTACGGTATTAGAGCATCCTGATAAAATTGCTGATGAATTAAAAATTGCAATTCAAAAATCTAAAATAAACACAACGAATGCAGCCATTGCAATTCCTGTTACTAGTGCAATTATAAGAGTTGTTACCGCACCTCTTATGTCAGATGAAGAATTAAATACAGCAATCAGTTCAGACTCGTTGTGGGAAAATCTAGTTCAATTAACTGATAATTTAGAAGATTATTCTATTTTTCACCAAGTTATAAATAGAGACACCACTGGAAATACAATGGATATTTTATTCGTTGCATCAAAACTTTCAGACATCAACAGTTATACAGATATTATAAAAAAAGGTGGACTGAATGCAGTGATTATTGACGTTAAGTGTTTTGCTTTAAAATCTGCTGTTGACCAAATAAATCAAATTGCTGGTTCGATTGAAGAAAGTAATTTAACTGCAGTTTTAGAATTTGGGTTAGATGAAAATTACGTAATGATTTTATATGAAAACAATCCAATTATTACGGACATCTTTATTAGAGGCCAAGATAGAAAAACATTAGAAGAAAGTAACAATCCAGAAGAGATGGAAGCACTTGTTAGAAGATACATGACACAAGTAAAACAAGCCATCCAAGACTTTGAAACAAAGTATGAAAAAAGAATTAGAAACTTAAAAGTTACTTCAAACTTAAATAATGTTGAAGATTACTTAGCAAGCTTTAGAAAAAATATGACTAATACAGGTTTTCAATTATTCGATCCTTTGGATGGAATTAATGTACCGAAACAATTAGAAAACGAAGTTGGTTCTCAAAACAGATCATATTTTTCTACTGTTATGGGATTAGCTTTTAGAAAATTAGATGTTTTTGGTTATTATAAATTTGTAACTGCAGTTAAAAACATCAATCTACTTCCTAACAGAGACAGTATGATCGCTCAAAAAAAAGCTAAAGCAGTTTCTAGTTTTGCTTTTAAAGGTATTATTGGAGTGGTTGCGATTGTTTATATTGCTTTATTTGGTGTTTCGTTTTGGCAAATTTCAGATTTAAATAAAAAGATTGCTGGTTACGATCAAGTTGTTCAAGCTCATCAATTAAAAACTTTAGAAAAAAATAAATATGCTAAAGAAATAGGAATTATTTTAAAATCATTAAAATTAAGTAAGTCAATTAAATCTAATAAGACGTTAAGCTTTAGAGCATTAGCACAAATTGCATCAGCAGTTCCAAAAAGAGTAAGATTTAATTCAATTGAATATAATGGAGTTAATCAAATTGTTATTGAAGGATCAGCCATGACTGACCAAGATATTCTTAAATTGATCAGTAATTTAAATAACAAAAGATTGATTTCACAAGCATCTTTAGCAAGTATGACTTTGCCAACAGGGCAACAAGGATCACAACAAATGAAAGGCTTTAGAATAGCCTGTATATTGGAGAGTGTTTAATGGACCTTAAAAATTTAACAATGTCAGATTTGAAAGAGAAGTTTTCAGGTGCTGCTGATAAAAAAACGTTAATTAAAATTGGTATTGGTGTAGGTGCAATAATTTTATTTTTAATTATTTATTATGCAGTTTTAAGTCCGATGGTTAAAGAGCGAAAAGCGAAATACGAAGATAAATTACTTAAAGAAAATGAAATAATAATGTTTGATAATGAAATTATTCAATTTAAATCAAGAATTAAAAAACTTAAACCTGAGTTTGAAAAAAGCTCTACTTTATTTCATTCAAAAGCCGAAGTTGAAGATCTATATCAAAGCTTAAGTAGGCACGCTGGAGTTAATGGTTTAGTGATTTCAAAAATTGAGAAGAAAAAACCAATTCCAGTTTTAAAAGCAGGTATTGCACAACAAGCTGATAATTTAATTACAAAGGACATGGTCTCTTATTATAAGATACCTGTAGATTATGAAATAAAAGGCAAGTTTTTGGGATATATAAAGTTTAAAAGAGCAGTATCTAAGCAACAAAAAATGCTAAACTTTGACAAAGAGGTCATAAGTATAGTACAAAACGATTCAGCTGGGGCGATAATTGCATCAGGTGAGTTAACGATAGTAGGATTACCAAATGAATTTTTTTAAAATTTTATTGGCTTTAATTTTGATGATGATTAGCAACATATCGTTTGCAGATAATCATGAACAAAAAAAAGAACTTGTTGATCAAGTAAAACAGATTACCCAAGAGCTTGAAGATGAAGATGAAGTTCCACTTAATGATCCTTTTGCCGGTAATGAAGGAACTAATTCTTTAGCAGGTATTCCTGAAGAAGAGCAAGAAGACGAAATGAGTTTATATAACTTTAAACTTTCAGGTTTAATTTCAGGAAAAGATCATAGCTATATTTCAGTTGTAAGTTCTGCAGGGGAAGCGATTACTTTAACATTGGGACAGTTTTTAGGAAAAAATGAATTTGTAGATTTAAGATTAACCGAAGCAATTTTTAAAAAAGAAGATGGTAAATTTTTAATTATAGATTTTAACAATCAAATAAGAGAGGCTGATGAATACTAGAAAATTATTTAATCTATTAGCTGTCTTAATTTTAGGTTTCGTTTTAAGTGGTTGTGCAAATTCTGAATTTGCTAAAAGATATAACAAACCTTTTAAACACAACACTCCTTTAATAAAGAGTAACGATATCACTGAAGGAGGCAAATCTGAAATTGCTAAAACTTTAGGTATGGGTCCAAAACCTGTTGTAGGTGATACTAGAAAATTAGGAAAAAGAAAAAAAATATCTTCAGAGGCCCAAAGAAATTATTTAATCATTTCTGATAATTTTCCACTTCTAAAACAAAGAGTAACTTTAAAATTTAAAAATTTAGACTTTAAAGAAACAATGCAATTGATGGGAAAAATTGGTGAGATTAATGTATTAGTTGGTGATGAAGTTGCAGGGGTAATTTCTGCAGAATTAATTGATGTTCCATGGGATAAAGCTTTCCAAGCTTTATTAGATATGAAAAACTATGCATCTGATGTTGATGTTGCAAGTAATTTAATCAGAGTTCATTCACCTGAAACTTTGACTTCACAAGAAAATTACAAATCAGAAAGAGCTCAAGCAGTTAAGAAAAAAGTTGAATTAGAAGATAGTGTTGAACCAATATTTTCTGAAATATTTAGATTATATTATATTGCGCCAGCTCAAGCGAAAGCAACAATTGAAGAATTATTCACACAAAAGTCTGGTGATAGTTCTTATACACCAATTCAAGTTACAGAGGAAAAAACTACAAGATCAATCATTGTCAGAGGTAAAGAAAAAGATTTAGATGTTGTTGATAAAGTAATTAAAGAAATAGATATAAGAACTAAACAAGTTTTAATTGAAGCATTTATAGTTGAAGCTAATTCAGATTTTGAAAGAGCATTAGGTACAAGGTTAGGTGGTTATTATCAAAAACACGGAAAAGTTCTTGGTGGAACAGGAGCAACGAGTAGTGGAAGTGCAGAGGGAACAAGTTTAGATGATGCAGCAGGATTAGGATCAGCATCCGATAGTTTTTCAAACTTTCCTGTAACAGGTGCAACAAGTGGTATTGGATTATTAAGAAGAACTACTACGGGAGTTTTAAAAGCTGAAATTACTGCACTTGAAAGTATGGGTATGGGTAAAACAATTTCAAATCCAAAAGTATTTACACTAGATAATCAATTAGCAACCGTTACTCAAGGTGAGGAAATTCCATATCAAACAACATCAGATGGAACAACATCAACTTCATTTAAAGAGGCAGCTTTAAAATTAGAAGTTACTCCAAGTATAATTGGTGATGGAAACGTTTTACTGACTATTCAAGTTAATAACGATACACCAAATAGAGCTTCAACTTCAGATGAGCCGCCGATTAATAAAATGGAGATTGTTACAAAACTACTTGTAGCAGATGGAGATATTGTTGTTATAGGTGGAATTAAGAAAAATGTTCAAAGCAATAATAAAAACCAAACACCAGTTGTAGGTAATTTGCCTGTAATAGGCAATCTCTTTAAAGGTAAAGCAAATTCTGATAATCTTGATGAATTACTGGTGTTTATAGCGCCAAGAATTTTATAATGAATATTAGTAGAGAGTCTGAAGTAAATTTAATTAACATTTTAATCGATCAAGACATTATTTCTGGAAAAGATTTAATTAATATTAAGAAAAAATCTACTGAAGGACAAAAATCTCAATTAGATGCAATTTTTGAATTAAATCTAACTGATGAAGAAAAAATATTAGATTTATTAGTTAGTGAACAATCACTAAGTGTTGTTGACCTATCAACGATGGTAGTAGCTGACGAAGTTAAATCCGTGCTTCCTTCAAATTACATTAATATGAATTTTATTGCTCCTTTTAAGGTTGAGAACAAAGTATTACACATTGCTATCCCAGATAGTTCAAAATTAAGCTTAATGAGAAACTTAAAAACTATTACAAAAATGGATATTGAGCTGCATGCTGCAAAAATCTCGCATATATCAGTCTTCATAGAGAAGCTGTTAAAAGAGGGTGAAACTACTATTGAGGCTATTCAAAAAAGAAATAGAGAAAAAATACAAACCTTTGATTACGAGGTAGATGAAAATGCAGAGGTACTAGATGAAAAGCCAGAAGAAGATATAGAAGCTATTGAAAATGAGTCAGAGGTAATAAAATTTTCAACTGCAGTAGTTGCTGAAGCAATTAAAGCTGGTGTATCAGATATACACATTGAACCTTATAGATTTTCATCAAGAGTTAGATATCGACTAGATGGAATGTTAACTGAGCAAGAACATTTTGCAAAATTTTTACATTCTAATTATGGGGCAGTTGTTACTCGTTTTAAAATTATGGGTAAACTTGATATTGCTGAAAGAAGATTACCCCAAGATGGTGCTATTCCTTTCAAGATAGATGGTAAGGTAGTTGATTTACGTCTTTCAATTTTGCCAACTGCAAACAATGAAAGAATTGTAATGAGGATACTTAATAAAGATGCCGGAGACATTAGTTTAGAGCAATTAAACTTTGATGAAAATGATCTTAAAAATTTGAGAAAAGCTATTCATGGAACACAAGGGTTAATACTAGTTACTGGACCAACAGGTTCTGGAAAAACAACAACTCTTTATTCAATCCTTAAAGAAGTTTCTCAACCGCATTTGAATATTTTAACAGCTGAAGATCCTGTTGAGTATGAATTAGATGGTGTAGGACAGGTTCAAATTAGAGATGACATTGGATATGATTTTGGTCGTGCTCTTAGATCGTTTTTGAGACAAGACCCAGAGATAATTCTAGTTGGGGAGATGAGGGATAAAGAAACCGTTGACATAGGTCTTAAGGCAGCACTTACAGGTCACTTAGTATTTAGTACGCTTCACACAAATGATGCACCGAGTTCTATTACTAGATTACAAAACATGGGTACACCTGATTATTTGATTTCTGCTGCATGTTCATTAGTTTTAGCTCAAAGATTAGCAAGAAAAAATTGCTTAGAATGTAGAGAACCAGATCCAGATGTAACTCCTCAAATGTTAACTGATTTTGGTTTTACTCCAGAGCAAGCTTCAAGAGCAAAAGTATTTAGAGGTAAGGGTTGTGCTAAATGTAAAGACTCAGGCTATAAAGGACGTATGGGTATTTATGAAGTTTTAAATGTTACAAAACCAATTAAAGAAGCAATATTAAGAAAAGCAACTACTCCTGAACTTAAAGCAATTGCCAAAAAAGAGGGCTTTAGAACTATGACTGATATGGGTCGAGAAATGATTTTATCAGGTGATTTGAATTTTAGAGAATACGATCGTGTTCTTTCAATGGAATAATAAAAGTGTCTTCAGAAACTTATACATATAAAGGTATATCAGCTGGTAAATACGTTGAGGGTGATATTGAGGCTATTAATCAAGAAGAAGCCTCTTTTAAATTAAAAGAACAAAAAATCATTATTACGAATCTAGTTAGAACTAGAAAAAAGAAAGAAACCAAAGAGAAGAAAAAAGGTGGTGGTTTTTCTTTTGGAAAGAAAAAAGTCAAACCAGAAGATGTTATGTTATTTTCAAAACAATTTGCAACAATGGTTAAGGCAGGACTGCCCATCCTTAATGTATTAGGAATGTTGAGAGATCAAATAGAGCACCCAACAATGAAGGAAATTATTGAAGATATTAGAAAAAGTCTAGAGGGAGGAATTACACTTTCAAAATGTTTTGAAAAGTATCCCCTAATATTTGATAACATTTATATCAACCTTATTAAAGCTGGTGAGGCTAGCGGTAAATTGGATGATTTTTTAATGAAACTTGTAGAGTCGTTAGAAAAACGAGAAAAGGTAAAAAAGAAAATTAAAAGTGCATTAACTTACCCAGTGGTTATGTTTACTGTAGCAATAACAGTAATGGTTTTCATGTTAATCAAAGTAGTTCCAGTTTTTGCTGAAATGTATGAAGGAATGGGAGTACCACTTCCAACACCAACAGCAGTGATTATGTCAGCAAGTAACTTTATGAGAGGATCTGGTGGTTTAACATTGGCACTGGTAAGCATTGTACTTTTTGCTATATTTAAATACACAACAACGAAAATTCCAGCAATTCGTTACAAATGGCATCAAAGAGTATTAAAAATGCCAATATTTGGAGACATGATTTTAAAATCATTGATTGCCAGAATTTCATTGATTATGGGTAACCTTAGTTCAGCTGGAGTAAACTTACTTGAGAGCATAGAAATTGCAAAATCTGTTAGCAACAATGATGTAGTCACTCTTGCTTTAGAAAACGTTAAAAAAGGTGTATTTTCAGGTGACACTTTAACTAAGCTTTTTTTAAAAGAGCCTGTATTTCCACCCACATTTAGCCAATTAATTTCAGTTGGAGAGCAAACAGGAAATTTGGATGAAATGTTCAACTCAGTTTCTGGTTACTATGAGGAAGAGTTTGATACAGCTGTAGATAATATGTCTAGTTTGATTGAACCAATCATGATTGTTTTTATGGGTACAATGATTGGTGGATTAATGATTGCGATGTATTCACCGATCTTTAATGTTGGTGCAATTATCGGTGGATAAAAAAAATCAAAATGGACACAAAGTTGTCCTTCAAATAAAAAAAAATCTATTAATTTTATAAAAGACTAATATTAGTCTTTTATGTTCAAAAAGTTTCAATTCTTAATTATTTTTATCATGGTTACGGGATGCACTCAGAGCGTTGCTGTTCTAGGTCCAATATTTACTGCAGCAACTACTGGTAGTATAAATCAGGCACTTATATCTGGAACAATAAATACAGGTGTAAAAAAACAAACTGGAAAAAATTTAACTGAACATATGGTTCAATCACTTAACGAACCATTAGATTGCTCTAGAACAAGTAGCAATGAGTTGGCTGAAATATTTTTTGATGATTACAGTAATATAGATTGTTACGTTGAAAAAAATTAATTATTTAAATCTTTGGATAAAACTAAGTGATTAATCCAAGGTTTGCTACCTTCTTTAAAAACAACCGCATCCATAATTTGTTGAATAAAAAAAGTCCCTAATCCCCCAGGCTTAACATCGTCAATTTTTCTATGCCTAATTTTTTCTTTTTCAACTGGTCTTCCTTTATCAGAAAAACCTATCTCAAGATGACCATTTTCTAGTGAAATCTGTATCTCCATTTTATCTTCAGTTTTTTCATTTTTATATGCATGTTTGACAATATTTTGAGCAGCTTCAGCAATTGCCAAAATTAATTCATCTTTTAATCCTTGAGGAATATTTAACTTTTCAAACACTTCTCTACAGAAAGTTCTGACATGTTTAAGATTTGATGAATCTACTATAAAATCTTTTTTTTCGTTTAAACTAATATTTTCTTTTTGTTCCATCAATCAAGATTTAGAATTTGTTCCAGTTTTGCCATCATGATAACTTTTAAAACTGATTTACTAATTTCCTTTAGAATTACTTTATTTCCAAGCTCTATTGCTTTTTGATGGCTTTCAATTAAAACTGAAATTCCTGAAGAGTCCATGTACTGAACTTCTTTTAAATTTAAATGAACTTCTTTTCCCGCATCTATTAATGGCATGATTACCTCTTTAGCTTTTTCGGTAACATCCATATCGATTTCACCATCAAGGTGGACGGTAGCTATATTTCCTTCTTCTGTAACTTTGTATGACATAATTTGCTTATATTTATTACTTTTTACTCAGAATCACAATAAATACAATCTCAGATTGACCCAAAATGATTAATTGTATTATATACAATTTTGTATTTAAATATATACCTGGTGGAAATTAAATAACAATAAAAGAGGGTTTATAAACATGAAAAGAAAAAATAATAAAGGTTTTACATTGATTGAACTACTAGTTGTTGTAGCAATCATCGGAATTCTTGCAGCTGTTGGTGTAGTAGCTTACTCAGGTTACACAGCAGGTGCTAAAAAACAAGCGGCTAAATCAAATCAAGCTGCTGTTATCAAATACATTGCAGCTGAATTACAAAAATGTAATTTAGGTGAAGCAAAAGCTATGAAAGACTCAGCTGGTACTGATCAATTAACTTGTGCAGGTAAAACTGGTACAACAGTTGTTACAGCAGCAGTTGCAGCTTTAGCTGATTTTAAAAATCCATATGTTACAGCAAATCCAGCAGTAGTAAGCTCTGGTGCTTATACAACAAATGGAAATGCTGGTGTTACAGGAGTTAGTGCAGCAGGATCTACAATTACAGTTGGTACTTGTGTTGAAGAGCCTTGCAGTACTGCAGGTAACACGTCGTCTAACACAGTATTAGTAGAGTAATAATCTAATATTGAAACACTCTTTTATGACTACCAAAAGCTCAGGGTTTACACTTATTGAGCTTTTGGTGGTTGTTGCAATCCTAGGAATAATAGCTGCAGTTGGCGTAACAAGTTACAATGGTTATGTAGCTGGGGCAAAAAGAAAGTCTGCAGAAAATGTAATGCAGCAAATTTCTTTAGGTCAAACAGAATATTATTCTGATAACGGCATGTACTATATGAATAGTACAAGCACTAATTGTACCCCAACTTCATCTACTTCCAGTCAAATTGAACAAGCTTTGTTAGGTGGAGCTGATAATATCACTGCAGAGATGGGATATGAGTTATGTATCTCAAACAGCTCTTCTAACTATCAAATTACAGCAAAAGAAACAGGCGGAAACTGTAAGATTACAATGGACTCTCTAAATGTTTTTACTAGACAAAATTGTTAATTGTCAAAAATGAACTTAGAGGATTTAAAAAATTACTTATCAAAATTACCGAAAATTGATTTTAATGAAAAAGGAAAAATTTATGCAACCATAAGTTTAGGTTGGATTATTTTAATAGGTTATCTTACTTGGTGGAATGGTCTTAATAGTTTTGCTACTGATAAAAGCTTTAAATGGGATGAGTGGTTTTGGTTCGGTGTCGTTCCAGCTTTAGCACCATATTTATTCCATTATATTTGGAAAAATAAAAAAATTTCAAATAACAAAAATCACTTTAAAGAATAGCATCTAAATCTTTAATTTAATTTAACTCAAATTGATCAGATTCATTGATTAATTGAGCTTATCAGACATTATTACTAGTAGAATTTGAATTAAATAGTGGATAGAATTTTATATTATTAAGTAAATTTAAGGAGAATTATGAAAATCATGAAAAAAATTTCTTTAACATTTCTAATGTTATTTTTTTCAACCAACCTTTATGCTGCCCAAAGTCAAATTGCACAAGTAAATGGGATGATGTGTATTAAGTGCCAAAAGATGGTTACAAAAGCTTTACAAGCTGCAAGTCC
>TARA_B100001057_G_scaffold18718_1_pt1 | contig 21105 bp, 14 predicted proteins | sample TARA_B100001057 | Tara Oceans TARA_B100001057 (sample SAMEA2621839) | marine metagenome | biome: marine biome (ENVO:00000447); feature: surface water layer (ENVO:00002042); material: "saline water (ENVO:00002010), including plankton (ENVO:xxxxxxxx)" | depth 5 m
ATGGAACACCGCGGTGGTTGTGGGGGTGACTCTGACTCCGGAGATGGTGCGGGTGTTTTATGTGAAATTCCATGGACCTATCTACGGGCGATCTGGCCGGAAGCCGCTGATGCCAAAGGGCTTGGGATGATGTTCCTGCCCACAGACGCTGAACGTCGCCAGCAGGCACGCCAGTTCTTTGAGGCGGAAGCCATTGCACTTGGTCTGCAGTTCGCCGGTTGGCGCGAGGTGCCTGTCGATGCAGCAGTGCTTGGGCCCATGGCCCGTGAAACGGCTCCAGTCATCGAGCAGTGGTTGGTCAAGGGGGACGCTGAAGGTGATGCCTTCGAGGCGCTTCTCCTGCGTCTCCGGCGCCGTGTTGGCGCTAGGGCCAGGGAAGCTTGGGGCTTTGAGGGCTCACGCGATTTTTATGTGGCTTCTCTGAGCAGCCGAACCGTCGTTTACAAGGGCATGGTGCGATCGGAAGTGCTCGCTCAGTACTACGCCGATTTGCGGGATTCCCGCTTTGAAGTGAGCTTTGCGGTGTATCACAGACGTTTCAGCACGAACACCCTGCCTCGCTGGCCCCTGGCCCAGCCGATGCGGTTGTTGGGGCATAACGGTGAGATCAACACCCTGCTGGGCAATCTCAACTGGGCGAAGGCCTCTGAAGCCAGCCTCGCTGGTGTCTGGGGAGAAGCCGCCGACGACCTCAACCCCGTGGTGAATCCCGCTTTCAGCGATTCAGCCAACCTCGACGCCACCCTTGAGCTGATGGTGCGCAGTGGTCGTTCCGTCACCGACAGCCTGATCACCCTGGTTCCTGAAGCATTCCGCAACCAGCCTGACCTCGACAGCCGTCCTGATGTGACGGCCATGTATGAATTCAACGCTGGCATTCAGGAGCCCTGGGACGGTCCAGCTCTATTGGTGTTCGCTGACGGCAAGCGTGTTGGAGCCACTCTGGATCGCAACGGCCTGCGTCCAGCTCGCTGGTGCTCCACGGAGGATGGATTCGTGATCATGGGATCCGAGACCGGTGTGGTCGATCTCAGCGGCAAGACCGTGGTCCAGAAAGGTCGGCTTGGTCCAGGCCAGATGCTCGCGGTGGATCTGCAGACCGGCCAACTCCTTGACAACTGGTTGGTCAAGGAAGACGCCGCTGCGCGTTTCCCTTATGGCGATTGGCTGCAGCAACACCGCCGCAATGTGCGTCCGCAAGCCTGGACTCAGTCTCAGCAGGTCGGAGAACTCGACCTGCTGAGACTGCAGACCGCCATGGGCTTCACCGCAGAGGATTTCGACCTGATCATCGGCGATATGGCTTCCTTAGGGAAGGAGCCCACCTTCTGCATGGGGGATGACATCCCACTGGCGGTGCTCTCCGACAAGCCCCATTTGCTCTACGACTATTTCAAGCAGCGTTTCGCGCAGGTCACGAATCCACCGATCGATCCCCTGCGGGAACAACTGGTGATGAGCCTGGAGATGCATCTCGGTGAGCGTCGTCCGGCCTTGAAACCTCAGGCGGAAGCCGCTTCGGTGATTCACCTCGATACCCCGGTTCTCAATGAGGCCGAGCTGGAACAGATCAGCCAGCAAGGCCTCCCGGTTCAGTACTTGTCCACCCAGGTTGCGGTTGAATCCTGCACCGGTGGATTTCAAGCTGTTCTTGATGCCCTGTGCCAGGCAGCTGAGCAAGCCGTGCACGATGGGGCTCAGGTTTTGGTGCTCTCCGACCGCGTTGATGCCAACGCTGAGCCCACACCACTGACTGCCACCACGGTGGCGATGCCGGCACTGCTCGCCGTTGGCTCCGTCCACCACCATCTGCTGCGCCGCAAGTTGAGATTGCGCTGCTCCCTTGTGGTGGACACCGCTCAGTGCTGGAGCACCCATCACATGGCTTGCCTGATCGGCTACGGCGCCAGTGCCGTTTGTCCGTGGTTGACCTGGGAGACCACCCGCCACTGGCTGCAACACCCCAAAACCAGAAAACGGATTGAGCAGGGAAAGCTTCCCGATCTCAGTGGTGACCAGGTTCAGGCCAATGTGCGTGTTTCTCTGGAAAACGGCCTCAGAAAAATTCTGTCCAAGATCGGCATTTCGCTTCTGGCTAGCTACCACGGTGCTCAAATCTTCGAGGCGATCGGGCTGGGAGCCGATGTGATCGAGACCGCTTTCAGCGGCACGACCAGCCGGGTTGCCGGCATGACCCTTGGGGAACTGGCGAACGAAACCCTTTCGATGCATGCCAAGGCCTTCCCCGAGCTGAACCGCAGCAAGCTCGAGTTCATGGGTTTCGTTCAATACCGCAACGGTGCGGAGTATCACCGCAACAACCCTGAACTTTCCAAGGCCTTGCACAAAGCCCTGGCCCAGGGCCCTGGCTACGACCACTTCTCCACGTACAAGACCTTGCTGGAGAACCGACCGGTGATGGCGCTGCGTGACCTGCTGGAGTTCAAGGTCGCGTCCACGTCGTTGCCCCTGGATCAGGTGGAGAGCGCGGAAAGCATCTGCACCCGTTTCTGTACCGGCGGTATGAGCCTCGGAGCTCTTTCTCGTGAAGCACACGAGGTGCTGGCGGTGGCCATGAACCGCATCGGAGGCAAGAGCAACAGCGGTGAAGGTGGTGAAGATCCTGCCCGCTTCCAGGTGCTGAGCGATGTGGATGACGACGGCCGGTCTGTCGCTTTCCCCAGCATCGGCGGGCTTCAGAACGGCGATACCGCCTGCTCTGCGATCAAGCAGATCGCCTCAGGACGCTTCGGTGTGACGGCTGAATATCTCAGGAGCGGGAAACAGCTGGAAATCAAGGTTGCCCAGGGTGCCAAGCCTGGAGAAGGAGGCCAGCTCCCCGGTCCGAAAGTGGACGAGTACATCGCTTGGCTTCGCAACAGCAAGCCTGGTGTCGCTTTGATTTCACCACCACCTCATCACGACATCTATTCGATCGAAGATCTGGCCCAGCTGATCCATGATCTGCACCAGGTGCATCCTTCGGCGCCGGTCAGCGTCAAACTGGTCGCCGAGATCGGTATCGGCACCATCGCTGCCGGTGTGGCCAAGGCCAATGCGGACGTGATCCAAATCTCCGGCCATGACGGAGGCACAGGTGCTTCCCCGCTGAGTTCGATCAAGCACGCGGGTGGGCCCTGGGAACTGGGCCTCACTGAAGTGCATCGCGCCTTGCTCGAGAATGGCCTCCGCGAGAGAGTTCTGCTGAGAGCCGATGGCGGTCTCAAGACCGGCTGGGATGTGGTGATCGCTGCTCTGCTCGGTGCTGAGGAATATGGCTTTGGTTCGATCGCGATGATCGCCGAAGGCTGCGTAATGGCTCGTGTTTGTCACCTCAACAGCTGCCCGGTTGGAGTGGCGACACAGAAGGAGAACCTGCGTCAGCGCTTCACGGGAGTGCCTGAGCATGTCGTGAATTTTTTCTGGTACGTCGCCGAAGAGGTGCGTCAGCTGATGAGTCTGCTTGGTGTGGCCCGACTGGAGGATCTCATTGGTCGCAGCGACCTCCTCAGGCCCAGAGGCGTTTCGCTGGCCAAAACCAAGTGCGTGGATCTTTCCAGCCTTCTGGCACCGATCAGTGGTTCTGAAGATCGTTCATGGCTGACCCACAGTGCTGAAGCCCACGGCAATGGGTCGATTCTCGAAGACCAACTGCTGGCTGACCCCGAGCTGATGGAGGCCATTGAGAGTCATCGATCCATTCGCCGCACCGTTGAGATCATCAACACCGACCGGAGCGTCTGCGCTCGTCTGGCCGGTGAGATCGCCCAGCGCTATGGCAATCGTGGCTTCTTGGGCCAGCTCGATCTCACCTTCCGTGGAGCTGCTGGTCAAAGCTTCGGGGCTTTTCTGGTTCAAGGCATGAATATGCGCCTTGAAGGGGAAGCCAACGACTATGTCGGCAAGGGCATGAACAGCGGTCGCATCACGCTTGTGCCATCCGATTCCACCGCAAATCCAGGTGATCAGGTGATTCTCGGGAACACCTGTCTGTATGGAGCAACCGGTGGTGAGCTGTTCGCCCATGGGCGCGCTGGTGAGCGTTTCGGTGTGCGTAACAGCGGGGCCCGCACGGTGGTTGAAGGTGCCGGCGACCACTGCTGTGAATACATGACTGGTGGCGTTGTGGTGGTGCTTGGCAGCACTGGCCGCAATGTTGGCGCTGGGATGACCGGCGGCGTCACCTTCCTTCTGGATGAAGGTGACCGGGTCACTCCACGCGTGAACCCGGAGATCGTGGAGGTTTGCCCCATCACCACATCTGAGCAGGAGTCCACGCTCAAGGGTCTACTTGAACTTCACGTCGCGGCCACCGGCAGTGAGAAAGCTGTGGCTCTTCTGTCTGACTGGTCCGCGGCAAGACGCCGCTTCAAGGTTCTGGTTCCACCTAGCGAACGAGCTGCCATGGGACTTGCGGACAAACAGGCGGTTGCGGCCTGATCGATTTTCTGCACCGTGCCCTGGTTCATCAAGACCGAAACCTTCACCCCGGAGACGGCCTCCCTGCCCATTGAGCAGAAGCGGCCTCATCTTGAGGCTCATCGCCAATGGGTGATGTCCCAATGCAACTGCGGACGTCGCATCCACAGCGGTTACTTAGTGGATGGTGAGCAGCGGCCCGGTGGCGGTGGACTGTTGATCTTTGAAGCCAGCAGCTTTGAAGACGCCCACCGCTGGGTTCAAGCCGATCCGATGATTCAGGCCGGACTAGTGATCTGGCAGTTGCAGCAATGGATCCAGATCGGCGGTGATCAGCTCTGATCGTCAGCGTGGGTGGCTGATCATCAGCCGCTGCACTTCGCCGGCGTGATAGCTGCTGCGTGTCAGTGGACTGCTCACCACCTGCAGGCAACCCAGCTCTTCTTCGCCAATGCGCCGATAACGGTCGAACTGTTCGGGTGTCACAAACCGGTTGACAGGTAAGTGTCTCGGGCCGGGAGAGAGGTATTGGCCAATGGTCACAATGTCGACTCGGTGGGAGCGCAAGTCGCGCAACACTTCGATCACCTCCTCATCGTTTTCTCCGAGACCCACCATCAGGCCTGATTTGCTGTACGACCTGGGCCATCCATCCCTCACCCGTTTCAGCAGCTCCAGAGAGCGTTCGTAATTGCCCTGAGGTCTGGCTCGTCTGTAAAGGCGTGGAACGGTTTCGATGTTGTGGTTGAGCACGTGCGGAGCGGCGTCCATCACCGTTGCCAGTGCGTCCCAGTTGCCGCAAAGGTCGGGGATCAGCAGTTCGATTGTGGTGAAGGGAGAGCGTTGTTTCACCTGCTCAATGCAGGCAACGAACTGGCTTGCTCCTCCATCGCTCAGATCGTCGCGATTCACCGAGGTGATCACCACATGCTTCAGTTTCAGCCGTGACACCGCTTCACCAAGACGCTCCGGTTCGGTGGGGTCCAGCGCTCGAACACTCTTGTCGAAGTCGATGTCGCAGTAGGGACAAGCACGCGTGCAGCCCGGCCCCATGATCAGAAATGTGGCGGTTCCCCCAGCGAAGCATTCACCGATATTTGGACAACTGGCTTCCTGGCAGACCGTGTTGAGCTTGAGGTCAAGAAGCAGGTCGGCAACAGCTCCGATGCGTTCCCGCTGAGGGGCTTTGACGCGCAACCAGTCAGGTTTCAGAACTGAGGTCATCTTCTACAGTCGGGCCATCGGGATGTGGCGCAGCTTGGTAGCGCACTTCGTTCGGGACGAAGGGGCCGCAGGTTCGAATCCTGTCATCCCGACTGCACTAGGTCGTCATCAGTTCAGAGCTGCACCTGGATAACCCCTGGGGGTCACCATGCGGCCGTCCTGAACGCGGCTGCTGCTGTTTCCAATTACCAACACCGTAAGCATGTCCACGTCTTCAGGCCGCAGGTTGCCCAGGCTGTGAAGACTGACCTGCTCGTCGCTGCGTCCGAGCTGGCGAGCCATCACAACAGGAGTTGTCTCCGGACGTGCGCAGAGCAGCAGCTCCTTGGCCCTTGTCAGCTGCCAGTCGCGTTCTTTGGAACGAGGGTTGTAGATCGCTACGACAAAATCGCCGCAGGCAGCTGCCTCGATGCGTCGTTCGATCACCTGCCAGGGTGTGAGCCGGTCGCTGAGAGAGATGGTGCAGAAGTCGTGCATCAGTGGTGCCCCTGCCCTGGCGGCAGCCAGCTGCAGTGCGGAGAGGCCAGGATGCACCTGGAAGCGAGGACGTTCTGTTTCAGGCAGGTCCATCCAAAGCTCCAGCGCCAGCCCAGCCATGCCGTAGATGCCGCTGTCTCCTGAGGAGATCAGTGCCACACGGGCGCCCTGACGGGCCAAATCCAGTGCTTGCCAGCAGCGATCCCGTTCACGGGTGAGTTGTCCGTCCAATCGGACTTGATCGCAACGACGCAGCGGTTCAAGCAGATCCAGGTAAAGGCCATATCCCACCCAGACGACGCAGCGGCTGAGCGCTGTGCGGACGTCTGCAGTGAGCAGTTGTAGTGAGCCTGGCCCACTGCCAACCAGATGCAGCTCCCCTTGGCTGGGTGCCAAGGGATGGGCAGCCTCTGCGATTGCCACCGTCACGGCACCCTGCTCGCCGCCCTCGGCATGGAAGATCCGCTTGGCCTGCAACAGCTGTGCGCCGTCTCCTGATGCCAGAAGTGCCGAGGCTTCCGCAACAGATGCTGTGCCCATCTCCGCCCTCACCACATCAGAGGGCGTGGGCACGGCGACATCGGCAAGGTCAGGAGCGCTGAACAGTCGTAACGGCCAACCTCGATGCTCACAGAACCGCAGCAGGGCCGGTTCGTCACCCTTGGCGTCGATGCTGCTGATGCCTGCCACGGCCTCCTTGGCCAGTCCTGCGGACTGAAGAGAGCGATCCACAGCTCGTTGAATCAATGCAAGGCTGCTCAAGCGTTCGCAGCCGATGCCGATCCAGAGCGTGGCTGGGTGCCAGCGACAGGGAGCACTGTCGGAGCGCGGACCGATGGCGAGCGCAAGTCCATGTTCGGAATCAGCAGCAACGCCGAAGTGTTGACCGGCGGCACTGCTGCGCCAGAGGTCTGTTCCTGTTTGCTGAACAACATTGAGGCTTGGTCCAGAGGCCTGGGAGAGCATCAGGTCATGCCAGGCTTCCGGCGTGCCGCCACGCACCCATCCCCAGGCTTCTCCGAAGGCGTCGAGAGCCAGTCGCTCCTGGCTCGCTGCATCACCGGTCAGCACCACTTGTCCTCCCAGTGCCGCAGCCAGTGCATGGGCCAGCTGTTCCGCTCCTGCCGCATGACCACCAATCAGGGGCACGATGTTCTGACCGTGTGCATCCATCACCACCACGGCAGGATCGTTCTGCTTGTCGCTCAGCAAAGGTGCGATCAGTCGTGTGACGGCACCCATGGCTCCGATCACGATCGTGGGCCCACCCCTCAGCCACTGGTCGGACAGAAGTTCCGAAGCCGGTGCGACCAGCAAGTCGCTTGGAGGGGTTTGCAGTGCTGCGGCTGCCAGAGGTGTTAACCCCACCCGATCAGCCTGACCCGCCTGTTGCAGTTGCTGAAGCAGGGGCCAGGCACTCACGGATAGGCCCAGTGCGAGTGGCGCTCCCATCGGCTGGATGGAGGTGGTGTTGACAGCGTTCAGGGCTAGCGGCCTCAGTGAATCAGCGCTGGGTGCCATCCTCGTTCACCAGCTCCCTGGCTGATCCTCCCAGGCTGCTGGTGATCCTTAGCTTCTCTGGCTCGGCTGCCGGTTCTGTCGACTTGATGCTGCGCTCGGGAGCAGCCTTTTCGGGTTTGCTGGTCTCCAGCGGTTTTTCGCTGTCGGCCGCTGACTGATCAGGTTGTACTGGCAGCTCATCGTCAGCTGTGGTGGCCGGAGACGAGGATTTGATCTGCTGCCGGCTTGGATCCATGGATTGTTGTTCTTCCATGGTTGGCTCCTCAATGGTTGGCTCCTCAATGCTTGATTCCTCAACTGTTGGTTCCTCAACTGTTGGTGCGTCCGGTGTGTTGATCAGTGCTGAAGGGTCGTCTTGGCTAAACCTCTCAGTCGCAGAGTCAGTTTCGGTTTCAGAATCAGGATCGAGCGCAGTCTGTGGCGGTATTGCTTCTTCCTCAGGTGACTGTTCTGTTTCAGGACTGGCGACGCCGAGCAGACGCGCCATCTGCTCATCGCTCAGCTTCGACTGCATCCAGATCGGACGGAGGCCGGAACGCGCTGCGGTGGCTCGTAATTGATTGTTGAAGACCGGAGTGATCGGATCACCAAGACCATCCAGCAGTTCCATCTGCACGCTGCCATTCCCGTTGCCTGAAGCCTTCAGCCAAAGGGCCTCCTGGCGGTCAACCAGAAAACTGTCGCCATTCACGCTGATCCTCAGCCGCCAGCGGCCATCACCCTCCCGCAGGTTCTGCAGCGGGGCGTTCCAGATCAGCCAGTCGATCAGCAAAGGATCTCCGTTGCTGAGGTCTGAGGGGCTGACCATGGCAAGCCAGGGAGCATCCTGATTCGGCTGCGTTCCTGAAAGCTGCTGCAGGAGATCCAGTCGCCACTGGAGGCTGGCTCCCTGAGATTTCACGGCTTCGCCCCAGGGCATGGCGGCATAGGCCGTAAAGCGATGACTCCCCGGGCTGAGATCGGGAAGCGTGATCTGCAGTCGATCGTTTTCGGCGTGCCCGAAACGCAGTGGTGGATCGTCGTCGATCTGCAGGGCCACATGGGCTCCAAAGCCCAGTTGTGGATCCTCGGCCAACGGCCAATCCTGGACGCGCAAGGTCAGTTTCACCTCACCGGTGTTCAGCAGAGTGCCATCCGAGGGGCTGATCAGTTCAATGCGGGGGGTATGACTGCTGAGCGCTGCTTGTAGCTGCTGCACAGCACCTGGGGGACTGACTTCCTGAAGTCGCCCGGAAGGAGAAGAAACACTGATGATCTCTGCAGAGCGTTCTCCATTGACTGAGCCGTCTGCTCCCCAGGGCCAGGCCTGCGCGGCTGCGGCGGGGAGCACCATGATCCAAAGGACAAGCAGAGCCTGAAGCCAGTGATGAAAGTGGTCCGTCCGGCCTGATGCCGCCATGGGGCAAAGCTTGAGTCGACCCATTCTGGGCACCGATGGAAGCGGCGCACTATTGGGAATGGTTTGCATTAAATAGATCGATATCTGCGGCTTGTTTGTGTTGCACAACGTGCCTAATCGGGAGCTTCTCGCTGATGCTCGGGCTGAAGCAGACCCCTGGCCTGGACAGGCCCGCGGCCGGATTGAACCTTTGTAACTCCCTGTCGTGTGATGTCCACTCCCCCTCCTATGCTTTCGCCAGCGGTCCCCTCTTTGGGGCTCTAGCTCCAGTGAGAGACAGAGGTCTACTCTGAATACCACTGGCGCCCGGTCGCGGTGAGGCTTTGCTGAACTGCGACCGGGGCCCCGGCAGTCCAAAAGATTTCCGGAGGGGTGTCCCACCACCTCGATCCCGTCCCTCGAGGAACGACTCGATGACCATCAGCCCACCAGAGCGTGGGAGCACCGCGAAGACTCAGGTCGAAAAGGTCGACAATCCAGCGACCTTCGAACTGTTCGGTAAGCCCGGACATTTCGACCGAGCCCTCGCGAAAGGTCCCAAAACCACTACCTGGGTTTGGAATCTCCACGCCAACGCTCACGATTTCGACAGCCACACGAGTGACCTTGAGGAGGTTTCTCGGAAGATCTTTAGTGCTCACTTCGGCCATCTGGCCGTGATCTTCATCTGGCTGAGTGGTGCCTTTTTCCACGGCGCCCACTTCTCCAACTTTTCCGGCTGGCTCGCCGATCCCACCCATGTGAAGCCAAGCGCTCAGGTGGTTTGGCCGATCTTTGGCCAGGAAATCCTCAACGGCGATATGGGTGCCGGCTTCCAAGGCATCCAGATCACCTCCGGTCTCTTCCATGTCTGGAGGGCCTGGGGCATCACCAATGAGACGCAGTTGATGTCTCTGGCCATTGGCGCTCTGGTGATGGCCGGCCTGATGCTGAATGCAGGGGTTTTTCACTACCACAAGGCAGCTCCGAAGCTTGAGTGGTTCCAGAACGTTGAGTCGATGCTCAACCACCACTTGGCTGGTCTGCTCGGCCTGGGCTCACTCTCCTGGACCGGTCACCTGCTGCATGTCTCCCTGCCCACCACGAAGTTGATGGATGCCATCGATGCCGGCCAGCCGCTGGTGTTGAACGGCAAGACCATTGCTTCCGTGGCAGATATTCCTCTTCCCCACGAATTCCTCAATCAGGATTTGTTGGCTCAGCTCTATCCGGGATTCGGTGCCGGCGTCGGTGCGTTTTTCAATGGCAACTGGGCTGCATACAGCGATTTCCTCACCTTCAAGGGTGGGATCAATCCTGTGACCGGAAGCATGTGGATGACCGATATCGCTCATCACCATCTGGCTATCGCGGTGCTGTTCATCGTGGCCGGGCACATGTATCGGACCAACTGGGGAATCGGGCACTCCATCAAGGAGATCCTCGAGGGCCAGAAAGGTGATCCTCTGCTTTTCCCTGCAACGAAGGGCCATGACGGCCTGTTCGAGTTCATGATCAACAGCTGGCATGCTCAGCTGGCCCTGAACCTTGCAATGCTCGGCTCCCTGAGCATCATCGTTGCCCAGCACATGTACGCGATGCCGCCCTATCCGTACATGTCGATTGACTACCCGACTCAGATCGGTTTGTTCACCCATCACATGTGGATTGGTGGCTTCCTGATCGTCGGTGCTTCAGCTCACGCCGCCATCGCGATGATCCGCGATTACGACCCCGCCAAGCACGTAGACAACGTCTTGGACAGGGTGCTCAAGGCCCGTGACGCTCTGATCAGCCACCTCAACTGGGTGTGCATCTGGCTTGGCTTCCATAGCTTTGGCCTGTACATCCACAACGACACGATGCGTGCTCTGGGTCGTCCCCAGGACATGTTCAGTGATTCAGCGATCCAACTGAAGCCTGTCTTCGCTCAGTGGATTCAGGGTCTGCATGCTGCAGCTGCCGGCAGCACCGCTCCTAATGCACTCGCTGGTGTCAGTGAAGTGTTCAACGGTTCCGTTGTGGCCGTTGGCGGCAAGGTCGCAGCGGCTCCGATTCCTTTGGGCACGGCGGACTTCATGGTCCACCACATTCACGCCTTCACGATTCACGTGACGGTGTTGATCCTGCTGAAGGGCGTTCTGTATGCCCGTAATTCCCGTCTGATTCCAGACAAAGCGAACCTCGGTTTCCGCTTTTCCTGTGATGGACCCGGTCGCGGTGGCACCTGCCAGGTGTCTGCTTGGGACCATGTCTTCCTGGGTCTGTTCTGGATGTACAACTCCCTGTCGATCGTCATTTTCCACTTCTCCTGGAAAATGCAGAGCGACGTGTGGGGTGCGGTGAGGCCTGACGGCTCAGTCCAATACCTCACCAATGGCAACTTCGCCAACAGTGCCATCACCATCAACGGCTGGTTGCGAGATTTCCTGTGGGCTCAAGCTGTGCAGGTGATCAACAGCTACGGCTCCAACACAGCCGGCTACGGAATCATGTTCCTTGGTGGTCACTTCATCTGGGCTTTCAGCCTGATGTTCCTCTTCAGTGGCCGCGGCTACTGGCAGGAACTGATTGAGTCCATCGTTTGGGCTCACAACAAGCTGAGGGTGGCCCCTGGCATCCAGCCTCGTGCGCTGTCCATCATCCAGGGCCGTGCTGTTGGTGTTGCTCACTATCTGTTGGGCGGTATCACAGTCACGTGGTCCTTCTTCCACGCCCACATCCTTGTGGTGGGCGGATGACCTTTCCTGAACTTTCCCTCTAATGGCAACGAAATTTCCTTCGTTCAGCCAGGGTCTGGCACAGGACCCGACAACCCGCCGCATCTGGTACGGGATCGCCACGGCTCACGACTTCGAGAGCCATGACGGAATGACGGAGGAGAGGCTTTACCAAAAGCTCTTCTCCACCCATTTCGGGCATCTCGCGATCATTGGACTTTGGGTTTCGGGAAACCTGTTCCATATCGCCTGGCAGGGCAACTTCGAACAGTGGGTCGCCGACCCTCTGCACGTGAAGCCCATTGCTCACGCAATCTGGGACCCCCATTTCGGTCAAGGCGCCATTACCGCCTTCACCCAAGCGGGAGCCACATCGCCGGTGAACATCGCCTACTCAGGCCTGTACCACTGGTTCTACACAATCGGCATGACGAAAAATGCCGAGCTGTATCAGGGTTCCATCTTCATGATGATCCTGTCGGCTTGGGCACTCTTCGCAGGTTGGCTGCACCTCCAGCCCAAGTTCCGCCCGTCACTCGCATGGTTTAAGAATGCTGAGTCACGTCTGAACCATCACCTGGCTGTCCTCTTTGGTTTCAGCTCCATTGCCTGGACCGGACACCTGGTGCACGTGGCGATTCCTGAATCCAGGGGTCAGCACGTTGGCTGGGACAACTTCCTGAGCGTGATGCCTCACCCCGCCGGTCTTGGACCTTTCTTCACTGGCAACTGGGGTGTGTATGCGCAGAATCCGGATTCCGCTGGTCAAATCTTCGGTACGGCCGAAGGCTCCGGTACTGCGATTCTCACCTTCCTCGGTGGCTTCCATCCTCAGACAGAAGCCCTCTGGCTCACCGACATCGCTCATCACCACTTGGCGATTGGTTGCCTGTTTGTGATCGCTGGTCACATGTACAGGACCAACTTCGGTATCGGACACTCCATCAAGGAGATCCTCGAAGCTCACAACCCTCCCAAGGGCACTCCCGGTGATCTCGGCGCTGGTCACAAGGGTCTTTACGACACCTTGAACAACAGCCTTCACATGCAGCTCGGTTTGGCTCTTGCCTCACTGGGTGTGGTCACCTCGCTGGTGGCGCAACACATGTATGCGATGCCGTCGTATGCCTTTATCGCGAAGGCCTACACGACACAGGCTGCTCTGTATACGCACCACCAGTACATCGCCATCTTCCTGATGTGCGGTGCTTTCGCCCACGGAGCGATCTTCTTCATCCGTGACTACGACCCCGAAGCCAACAAGGACAATGTCCTGGCCCGGATGCTTGAGCACAAGGAGGCGATCATCAGCCACCTGAGCTGGATCACCCTCTTCCTTGGCTTCCATACGCTTGGTCTTTACGTTCACAACGATGTTGTTGTGGCGTTCGGAACACCTGAGAAGCAGATTCTTGTTGAACCCGTCTTTGCACAGTTCGTTCAAGCCGCTTCCGGTAAGGCGATCTATGGATTTGACGTGCTGCTCTCCAATTCCGCTGGTGCAGCCGCCAATGCCAACGCTGCCTACATGGGTGGCTGGATGGATGCAATCAACGGGAACACCGATGTGTTCTTGCCGATTGGCCCTGGTGACTTCATGGTTCACCACGCCATCGCACTGGGTCTGCACACCACCACCCTGATCCTGGTCAAAGGCGCTCTGGATGCCCGTGGCTCCAAGCTGATGCCAGACAAGAAGGACTTCGGCTACTCCTTCCCCTGCGACGGCCCTGGCCGTGGCGGTACTTGTGACATCTCTGCCTGGGACGCCTTCTATCTAGCCGTCTTCTGGGCGCTGAACACAATCGGTTGGGTCACCTTCTACTGGCACTGGAAGCACCTGGCCATCTGGCAGGGCAACGTGGCTCAGTTCAATGAGTCCAGCACCTATCTGATGGGTTGGTTCCGCGATTATCTGTGGCTGAATTCCTCCCAGCTGATCAACGGTTACAACCCATTCGGCAGCAACAACCTCGCCGTCTGGGCCTGGATGTTCCTGTTCGGCCACCTCGTCTGGGCGACTGGATTCATGTTCCTGATCTCCTGGCGCGGTTACTGGCAGGAGCTGATCGAGACCATCGTTTGGGCTCATCAGCGCACACCGCTCGCCAACCTTGTTGGCTGGCGCGATAAGCCTGTGGCTCTGTCCATCGTTCAGGCTCGTGTTGTGGGTCTCGCCCATTTCACGATTGGCTACATCCTCACGTATGCCGCCTTCCTGATCGCATCGACATCCGGCAAGTTCGGCTGATCAATCCTGATTGCCCTCACTGCAGGGCAATCTTTCATTGACCCCTGTCCAGCTCATCTGGCGGGGGTTTTTTGGTGTTTAAATCTGCATAGCGCAGAACAATTCAGCCGTTGATCAGCCGCTAAACAGAATGTCGAGCGTTCGCAGATAGGTATGCAATCCTGCGTCCTGAATCGGCAGCACATAGGCATCTGCACCTGACTCGTTGTGGTGGGAATGCCAGTAGCCCGGTGGAGTCACAAAAGCGGCACCAGCTGCCCAATCTTCCCTGTGGGGGGTACGGATTCTTCCCTGATCATCAAGCTCAGTGCCAATCAGGGTGTAGCAACCGGGCTTGCAGTCCACGGCGAAATCCAGGGCGATCGATTGGTGGCGATGGGGCTTCTGTTCCTGCCCTGCCGGAAGAATGCCGAGCATGGCCCAAAGGGTGTGGCTGACCGTTCTTGTTTGGGGAAACGCTGAGTTGCCCAGCAGCACGCTGACCCGGTTGGCACGGGCGCCGCTGGGACTTGCTGCGATCTCAGCTAGTCGCCCCTGGCTGTCGCGATGGCTGTAGAACGTTGGCTCAAAACGGGCTTCATTGGGAGTCACACCCAGAAAACGCAGCAGTGGTGCGTCGTGCACCCAGTAGAGAGCCGCTTTGCCAGAGCAGCTATGAATGGCATCTCCTCCGGCGGGGAGAACGAGCATGTCGCCCTTGCTCCATTGGAAGTGTTCGCCGCAGGCTTCCGTGTCTCCCTGACCATCGGCGACGAAGAACAACTGGCTTGTTGCCATAGCGGCAGTGCGAAGCCCGTCGCCATCCAGTCGGATGAAGTTGGCGCACAACGATGGACCGGTGGCAGGTCCGCTGCACTGCAGTTCTTCGCTCAGATCCAGAGGCATCACGGCACTGCCGTTCTGGGAAAAGAAAGCCGGGGAAAAGGAGCGATAAGGAACGGCGCCCGTCAGTCCGCTGCGAATCGGATTGGCCGCTTCGCCGTAGGAGAAGTACTGAGCCTGGACAGATGACGCTTGGCGATTCGTTGCGCTGCTCAGCATGCCGTGACGTCTCAGTGCTTCAGGGAGCACACACCTTACAAATCTGTGCATCGCGTCTTCGTATGCAAAGCGTCATTGCTTCGATCGATCTCAGTCACGTTTTGATCCCGTTGTCAGCGTCTACTGGACCTTCAACGCTTTGGTTGAGTTCTTGATGTCGCTCCCTTCCCTTCCTCCAAAACTGGAGCTCGTGGTGCTGCTGGTTGGCGTTGCTGCCGGTTACAACCTCACCTTGCAGATCCTGCCCAGAGAGCGAATCAACCTGGCTCAGCTTGAGGCGGATGAGCAGATTGCTGAGCTTGTGGCACCTCGGCCGAGGTTCGCTCCGACGAAGTTCGCTTCGATCGCGACTAAGGAGTCAGCCGCTGAATCGCTACCCCCTGGCGGGACGTGCCTCATCCCTCCAGGGGGTGGCCCTGCCGTGAACGATCGCTTTGAGCCCTGTTGAAATCAGCCGTCTAGCTCTGGACTGGCCGCATCGACTCCTCGCCAGCGCTTGAACAGCAGATAGGTTGCGGGCACGATGAACAGTGAGAGCAGCGTGGACACCAGCAGCCCGCTGAACACAACGGTGCCGATGCTGATGCGGCTGGCGGAGCCTGTGCCTGTGGCGAGCAGCAATGGCAGAAATCCGGCCAACGACGTCACTGCGGTCAGCAGGATCGGTCGCATCCTGTTCAGCGCTGCTTCCTCGATTGCATCCGTCAATGCGACGCCTTGCTTTAGACGCTGATTGGCGAATTCAACAATCAGGATTCCATTCTTGGCGGCCAGGCTCACCAGCACCAGCAGGCCCATCTGGGCGAAAACGTCGAGGGTGAGACCGCGCAGCTTCAGACCGATCAGTGCTCCCAGCAGTGCCATCGGCACTGTGAGCAAGATGATCAGTGGGTCTACGAAGCTTTCATAGAGGCCCGCCAGCAACAGATACACCACCGTGACGCCAAGGCCTAACAGCACCCAGGACACGGATTCCGCCCGGGTCTCCTCTCTGGCAAGACCGGTGAAGGCGAGACCCAGGTTGTTGCCTCCGGTCTGATCACTGATCGACTGCAGGAGATCGATGGCCTGGCCGCTGCTGATCCCATCCGCTGTGACGGCAGTGATGCTGATGGATCGGTTCTGGTTGTAATGAGTGATTCGATTCGCTCCTGAATCACGCTTAAGCCGCGCAACGTTTGCCACAGAGACCAGATCGCCGCTGCGGTTGCGCACCATCAGGCTGGTGAGATCTCCAGGCGTGCTGCGATCTGTTCCCTCCAGTTGAAGATAGATGCTGCGGATTTCCCCTCCCGCGAAGGTGTCATCAATGAAACGGCCTCCGATGGCGGTTCCGATGTCCCTGAGAGTGGGACCCACCGGTAGGTCCAGAGCAGCCATCTGGCTGCGGTCCAGCTCTAGTCGCCATCGTGGTGAGCTTGCATCGAAGCGCGTGCTGACGCGCTGGAATTGTCCGGAGTTCTGGGCAGTAAGGATGAACTGTTGGGCCTGGGTCTCGAAATCCTGCAGGCTGAGCTGGCCGCTACTGCGATCCAGCAATTCCATCTGCAGGCCCGATTCGCTGCTGAAACCGCGCACTGTGGGCGGTGTGGTCACGATCACCTGAGCATCGGTGATGCGTCGTCTCAGCTCGCTGTTCAGGCGCTGCTTCACAGCTTCACTGCTGTTCTGCCGCCCTGAGCGTTCTTTCATGGGTGTGAGGCGCAGATAGAACGATCCCGTGTCCTCGCCGCTCTGTCCGAACGAGCTTCCGGCATAGAAATTGCCGCTGCGGATCAGGGGCTCTTCGGCAACCACCTCGCGGATGCGTTCCATCACAGCCTCGGTTCGTTCCAGGCTTGCCCCCTCCGGAAGCGTGAAATAACCGCGGACCTGGCCCTGATCTTCGTTGGGGATGAAGGAGGTGGGGATCGTCGCCAGACCAATGCCGGTGAGCATCAGGCCTGCCAGCACCAGAGCGATCACGGTTCTGCCACGCGTTAGCCAAACCGCCAGCATCCGTGCGTAAAGATCTTGCAACCGAGCCATGCCCGATTGCAGTCTGCGACTGATCAACCTGAGCGGTCTTGGCAAGCGTCCGTTGCCCTGTCCGAGCACGCGGGCGCAGGCCATCGGAGTGAAGGTGAGGGCATTGAACGTTGAGAACAGAATCGCGCCACTGATGGCCAGTGCAATCGGTTGATACAGGCGGCCTATGGATCCAGGGATCAGCAGAACAGGCAGGAAGACTGCAGCCAGAACCAGCGATGTGGCCAACACGGCGCCCGCTAGTTCTGCCATCGCATCTTCCGCAGCCCCCTGTGGTTCCTCGCCCCGCTCGATCCGACCTGCAATGTCTTCGCTGACGACAATGGCGTCGTCGACCACGATGCCTGTGGCCAGCACGAGGCCAAACAGGATCAGGCTGTTGAGATTGGACCCGCTGAGGCGCACCACCACAAGACTGCCGATCAATGCCACAGGCACCGCCAGGCCAGGAATCAAGGCCAGGCGCCAGCGCCCCAGAAACAGCACCAGCACCAGCAAAACCAGCAGCACCGCGTCCCTGAGGGTGGCTCTGGTGCGATCGAGATTGGCCTGGACCGTTTCGGCCACATCCACGATCACCTGAACATCCAATCCAGGAGGAAAGCTGCTTTCCAGGCTTTTCAGCCTCTCCCGCACCGCCCGGCTGACCTCCAGTGCATTCGATCCATCCCGCTGGAAGATGCCGACAGCCACGGAGCTTTCGCCCTGAAGGTTGAGGGCGCTGCTGCCGTAGCTGCGTTGGCCCAGCTCAACGCGTCCCACATCCTTCAGCCGAACCAGGCCTCCGTTGTCGGTGCGTTTCACCGCCATGTCTTCAAAGTCGGCCTGGCTGCGTAGACGCCCTTCGGCATCAACCGGCAGGCTGAACAACTGCCCTGCCGGTGCCGGTGCCTCACCCAGGTTGCCCACTGCGGCAAGAACGTTCTGCTCTGCCAGAGCATTGGTGATGTCGTTGGTGGAGAGATTGAACTGCTCCAGCCGATTGGGATCCAGCCAGAGCCGATAGGCGAGCTCGCTACTGCCGAATACACGGATGTCGCCAACTCCAGGCGTGGTCCGCAGGCCTTCGCTCAGTCGCTGGTCGAGCCAGCCACCGATGAAGATCGGCTCATACAGCCCCGGAGGAGCGCTGAAGCCGAGGATCAGCAGGAGATCATTGGTGGAGCGGTTCACATTCAGCCCCTGCCGTGTCACGGCCTGGGGCAATCGGCGGCTGGCCAGGTTGACCTCGTTTTGAACCTTGATCGCGTTGAGTTCTGGGTCGCCAGCCTCGAAGCGCAGGCTGAGACTTGCTCCGCCCTGTCTGCTGTTGGAGGTCATGCTCTCCAGGCCGTCGAGGTCACTGAGCTGGTTTTCCAGCACTGCTGTGACGCTTTGCTCGACAACTTCAGGACCTGCGGCAGGAAAACTGGCGCTCACGCTCACGCGGGTGGGAGCCAGTTGAGGCAGGTCTTCCAGCCCGAGGCCCACCAGAGACACCACCCCCGCCAGCAGCACCAGCAGGCTGCAGACGATGGTGAAGACGGGCCGTCTCAGAAATGGCTGGGAGATGGACCGCAAGTCGGCGACCGCTCAGCAAGGGCCCAGATCCTGGCAGCAGAAAGCCCCGAATGAGTCATTGATGACGTCATCCGGGGCATCCCAAACAGTGATTTCAAACTCCCATTTTGAAGTTTGAAAGGAGTGAATCAGCCGACGGGCGCGACACCACCAGCGATCTTCGCCAAATAAAGCAACGGAGTTGCACTGACAAGGAACCAAGCAAATGCTGCTCCCCCGCAACCGCCAAGCCAGAAGCCACTGGCAAATTCCGACCAACCTTCTTTGGTGAAGAGGTCAGACGGTGGGCTGTCGATGGTGGCGTCAGCGGGTTGGACCTTGGGTCCGTTGCCAGCGGTGCCATAGATCGACAGGCATACAGTCAGGATCGACACCAATCCGATCGAAGCAAGGAGTCCTGCGGTGGATGCGTAATCGCTGTTTCGGAGAGGACCGCAGACGGCGAAGGGCCCATACAGCAGATACCCATGGGTCATGCCGATCTCCAGGCCGCGTCTGTTCGGCGAGAGAGATGGTCGATAGATCGGCAACGCGTTAAGGAACGCCTTGACGAAATAGCTGCTGTTCACCGGGGTGGCGAGATTGCCAACCGTTGGATCGGCGACGGGGGACACAGACATGGATGAGGAAGCGGTGGGTGGGCAGTGCGCTTGATCGTTGGCGGGGGCTTGCTAGCGATCAGTCAGCGGTGGTTTCGATCAGGTTGAACATCAGAACCATCACGACAGCTGGACCCAAAACCCCAGCCAGTGGGATGAAAACAGAGGGCATCCAGGCAGCGGCGAATTCTCCAGTCATGGCAGCGACCAAAATGTCTGCGGCTACTGTAAAGACTGCCTACCTGGTGGTCTTCGACCGATCGGGTCGGTGACATAAAAGTTCAATCCATTCGGCCTCCGCTGCTTTGAACCCATGAATCAGCTGCTTGCAGGTGGTGCCGCCCTTGTCCTGGTGGTCGTGCTCTGGGGTCTTGGCCGACGGCCTGGCAAAACGCTGTTGCGCAGCACCGATGCGACCTCCGTGGCAGCCATCAACAGAGCCCAGCTGGGACTGGTGCAGGTTTCATCGCCGCAGAAAGATCATGAGATTCAGCCAGGTTCTGCCAAGGGAACCTGCGATTCGGCCCCGTTCCAGCCCCCGGTCAGCAGCGCTGAGCGGATCTCGCTTGAGCGTCGGTTACGCGAGGCAATGGATCAAGGCAACCCAGGCGAGAGGCTTGAGGCCGTGAGGGTGGCCGGTCAGTGGGGGCATGCCTCCGTTTTGCCGCTGCTGAGGCGCGGTCTGCGTGATGCCGACAGTCTTGTTGTCGAAGCCGCTGCAACAGCCATTGAGCGGCACCGTGGCGCGACCCGACCATCTCCGGCTCAGATGGCCCGGCCCCCTCGCAACGTTGCCCGGATGCGATAGATCGGGCGCCCCTGGCTTTCGTGGTACGTCCGGATCAGCAGTTCTCCCAACAGTCCGAAACAGAACAATTGAATCCCGGCCAGGCCGAGCACCACCGCCATGGTGAGCAGTGGCCTGTTGCCGATGTCTTCGCCCGTCAGCTTGATCACCAGCAAATAGGCGCTTGCTACCAGGCTTGTTGCGATGGCGACGAGGCCTCCAAACCCAAAGACGTACATCGGCCGGGTGAGGAAGCGTTTCATGAACCACACCGTCAGCAGGTCCATCAGGACTCGAAAGGTGCGATCAATTCCGTATTTGCTGGTTCCGTATTGACGCGCACGGTGATTCACCTTCACTTCTGTGATGCGGGCTCCTTCGATGAAGGCCAGCGCCGGCAGAAAGCGATGCAGCTCGCCGTACAAGCGCATGTCGGAAAGCACGTCGCGGTCATAGGCCTTGAGCGAGCAGCCGTAGTCATGCAGACGAACCCCAGTGACGCGCCCGATCAGACGATTGGCCAGCCTGGAGGGAAGTTTTCTCTGCAGCTCGGCATCCTGGCGATCAAAACGCCAACCGCTCACCAGGTCATAGCCCTCGCGCAGCTTGTTGAGGAGCAGCGGGATGTCGGCGGGATCGTTCTGTAGATCACCATCGAGGCTCACGATTACTTGCCCTTGGGCGACATCAAAACCTGCCGCCATGGCAGCTGTCTGACCGTAGTTCTTGCGCAGCAGAACACCCACCAGCTCCGGCACTTGCTCGCTGATGCTCTCCAGCACTGATGCGGTGTTGTCGGTTGAACCGTCATTGACCAGCACCAGTTCAAAGCGCTCTCCAATGGGTCGCAGCGCCTTCAGCAATTGGTCTACCAGCTCAGGCAGGCTTTCTTCTTCGTTGTAGAGCGGCACCACAACCGAAAGGTCCAGCCCAGCCGTCATCAGGATCCGATCGATGTCAATGCAACCTAATCGGCGCCTGTTGGACCAATCCTGACCGGCAACGGCAGGCCGGCACCCAGCTCATCACCAGGATCAATAGCGCCGATAGACGGTCTGCGTGCCCAGATCGATCTTGCTGCCATCGGGACAGACGCCCTG
>TARA_B100001057_G_scaffold275455_1_pt1 | contig 21104 bp, 13 predicted proteins | sample TARA_B100001057 | Tara Oceans TARA_B100001057 (sample SAMEA2621839) | marine metagenome | biome: marine biome (ENVO:00000447); feature: surface water layer (ENVO:00002042); material: "saline water (ENVO:00002010), including plankton (ENVO:xxxxxxxx)" | depth 5 m
ACCAACTGAGCTATCGGGGAACGAATAGGAATTATATACAACTATTACAAAATTAAAAACAATGTCAGGTTTTAAAGTTATATCAGATTTTGATCCAACCGGTGATCAACCAAATGCAATTAAGAAAATAGCTAACAATTTAGAGGACGGTCTTCTAAATCAGACACTACTGGGAGTAACTGGTTCAGGAAAAACTTATACAATTGCAAAAGTTATTGAGAAAACTCAAAGACCAGCCATTATCATGGCTCCAAACAAAACCTTGGCAGCACAACTTTATGGGGAGTTTAAAGATTTTTTTCCGGAAAATAGGGTTGAATACTTTATTTCTTACTATGACTATTATCAACCAGAAGCATATGTACCCTCCTCAGATACATATATAGCTAAGGATGCAAATATAAATGAGCATATTGAGCAGATGAGGCTGTCTGCAACTAAAGCACTCATAGAGTCAACTGATACTATTGTTGTTGCCTCAGTGTCTGCTATTTATGGTCTTGGTGATCCAAAGTCTTACTTAAGAATGATCATGAATTTAAGCAGAGGTGAAATAGTGAATCAAAGAGACATTCTTCGACAGTTATCAGTAATGCAATATTCAAGAAATGATCTTGATTTTCAGCGATCAAATTTTAGAGTGAGAGGAAATATTATAGATATCTTCCCTGCAGAAGCAGAAAAAGAGGCTGTTAGGGTAGAGCTTGAAGTTGACAAAATTAAATCAATTTCCTTTTTTGATCCACTAACAGGAGCTATTATTGAGGAAGTTCCTCGAGCCACAATTTATCCAAAGACACATTATGTTACACCTAAACAAACCATTGATAACGCAATAGTAGAAATTGAAACCGAACTAAAAGGAAGGTTGCTTGAGCTTAAAAATAATAAAAAACTGCTAGAAGCACAGAGGCTTGAAGAGAGAACAAATTATGATCTTGAAATGTTAAATGAATTGGGTTTTTGTAATGGTGTTGAGAATTATTCAAGGTATTTATCTGGGCGAAAACCTGGAGAGGCCCCTCCTTGTTTATTTGATTACATACCCAAAGATGCAATTGTGTTTGTAGATGAATCGCATGTCTCTGTTCCTCAAATTGGTGGCATGTTCAAAGGAGATAGATCTAGAAAAGAAACTCTGGTTGAATATGGTTTTAGGCTGCCAAGCGCCCTTGATAACCGACCGCTAAGGTTTGAGGAGTGGGATAAAATAGCTCCGCAACGAGTATATGTTTCAGCTACCCCTGGAAAATGGGAAAAAGAAAATTCGGATGCCAAAGTTGAATTACTTGTCAGACCAACAGGTCTTATTGATCCATATGTTGAAGTAAGGCCAGCAAGCCGACAGGTAGAAGATGTTCTTGAAGAAGTTTTTAAGGTAACTGGAGCAGGTTTTAGAACACTTATTACTACACTTACAAAAAAAATGTCAGAGGATCTTACGGATTTCATGCATGAGAAAGGAATAAGAGTAAGGTATATGCATTCGGACATTGATTCAGTTGAAAGGGTAGAAATACTTCGGGACTTAAGGCTTGGCGCATTCGACGTTCTCATAGGGATCAATCTTTTGAGAGAGGGTCTAGATTTACCTGAGGTAGGACTGGTGGCTATTTTAGATGCTGATAAAGAGGGCTTTTTAAGATCAGAGGGCTCGTTAATTCAAACCATCGGTCGAGCTGCAAGAAATATTGAGGGAAAAGCTATTCTTTATGCTGATAAAATAACTGGCTCCATGGAACGTGCAATGGGAGAAACGAATAGAAGAAGATCAATTCAAGAAGAATATAATAAGAAAAACAAAATTACTCCAAGGACTGTTACCTCTAAAATAAAAGATGTCATGGAGGGAGCTAGGTCAGTTAAAAAAGAAAAGAAAGAAGTTAAAAAAATTAGTGATGAATACGATATTTCAAAAGTTACTTATCACAATATAGGAAAAGAAATAAAAAAAATTGATAAACTAATGAGACTATCTGCAAAAGAATTAGATTTTGAAAAAGCAGCTTATTTTAGAGATCTAATTAAAGAATTAAAAGAAAAAATTTTGATCAATAAAGCATAATGTCCAAAAAAATTATTTTCCTTGAGGGAAGTCCAATAATTCATGAAAACCATTTCAAAACAGTCCTAGCAAACCAAGGCGACTATCAATCAAGATATATTTTCTACTTGGAGTTCGATAAAACACCAACAAGTGATGACATTCAAAAAATTTCCAAAGCTTTAGATGCAAAAGATAACTCATTTGTTCCCAATCTTGTTATTACTCCAAGAGTTGGAACACAAAGCGCATGGTCTTCAAAAGCACAAGATATTTTTAAAAATATTGGAATTAAGTCCGTAAAAAAAGTTGAAAGGTTCAAGACCTTTTTAATGAAAAAGAATGTAACTAAAGGCTTAATGTGGGATTTGATTGATAAAATGACTGAATCATATTTTTTAAGCTTAGAAGAATCAAAAGCAAGTTTTGTTTTTCAGGGCAGGAAACCCTCAATCACCTATCCAATCCACAAAGATCATAGTCTGTTAAACCAACTAAATTCGTCTCTTGGGTTAGCTTTAAATGAATCTGAAATAAAATACCTTAATTTAATTTTTCAAAAACTTGAAAGAGAAATCTCAGATGCAGAGCTGATGATGTTTTCTCAAATAAATTCAGAACATTGCAGACATAAAATATTCAGATCACGCTGGAAAACAGATATTCCTTTTTCTTATGACAGCTTGTTTGATGCAATAAAATCAACAACTGGGGAAACAGCTAGCCATGTGCTCTCCGCATATCATGATAATTCTGCTGTAATCAAATCATTTAGCTCAAACCAGCTTGAAACATCAGGAACAAATATTTTTAAAAATTATGAAGAGAAAGTCCATACAACAATTAAAGTTGAAACACACAACCATCCAACAGGTATTTCACCTTATGAAGGTGCTGCAACAGGAAGCGGTGGAGAAATTCGTGATTGTTCGGCAACAGGTAGAGGCGCGAGACCTAAAGCAGGTTTTGTTGGTTTATGTCTTTCACATCTTCGATTATCTAACAAGCTTGAGCCCTGGGAAGTCCCTTTAAAAAAACCTGATTATTTGGCCTCACCAAAAGATATAATTTTTGAGGGACCAATAGGGTCTTCGACGTATAGCAATGAATTCGGTAGACCTGCAATATTTGGTTATTTTAGAACACTCGAATATCAAAATTATGGCTTCCACAAACCCATAATGCTTGCAGGAGGCATTGGTTCTATAAAAGAGAATCTTATTAAAAAAGGTGCTCCAAAAGATGGTGATCTTGTAATTGTATTAGGTGGGCCTTCAATGTTGATAGGGCTAGGAGGTGGAACAGCTAGCTCTATTAAAGGTAAATCAAATTCTGATTTAGATTTTAGCTCAGTGCAAAGATCAAACCCAGAAATGCAGAGAAGAGCTCAACAAGTACTTGATAGATTAAACTCACGAAGTACAAAAAGCCCAATTTCATTTATACATGATGTTGGTGCAGGCGGGATATCTAATGCAATACCAGAACTAGCAAAGGATACCAATCTTGGAGTCAGAATAGATCTAGCAAATATCGACTGCCATGATTCAACAATGTCTCCAATGGAGATGTGGTGCAATGAGTCTCAAGAGCGTTATGTGTTTTCAATACCGAAAAAGAAATTACCTGCCCTGCAACATATTTGCAATCTGGAAAGGTGTCCATTTTCTGTCGCAGGTGTTCTTACCGATGAAAGAAAAATTCATGTGGAATTTGAAGGTAAAGTGATTGTTGATCTTTACTTAGATGATTTATTCGGAGAGATACCTCTTCCAGAACTCATTGGCAGTAATTCTGACAGGTCATTACCCTTAGAGACCTTACCCCATGATGATTTATTAAAACACTTACATAATGTTCTTAGATTTCCAGCAGTAGCTTCAAAAAAGTTCTTAATAACTATTGGAGATAGAACAGTAAGTGGTTTAGTTTTCAGAGATCAATTCATTGGCAATAAACAAGTCCCCGTTAGTGATTACGCTGCTACGTTGGACCAGTTAGATACTTATAGTGGCCAAGTATTTTCAATTGGAGAAAAACCTTCAATTGCAATTTCAAACCCAGAGGCTTCAACACGAATGGCTATGGCAGAGGCAATAACAAATGTTTGTGGAGTTGTGCATGATTCTATTGAGAAATTAACTTTTTCAGCAAACTGGATGAGTTCCACTAAGTCATCTGACGAAAAAGGAGATCTTGTAAGAGGGGTTGAATCAGTTGTTAATTTATCAGAGGACCTAGGAGTATCAATTCCAGTAGGTAAAGATTCATTATCAATGAAAACACGCTGGCAAGACGATTCTGATAAAGAAGTAACATCCCCCATGACGCTAAATATCTCGGTTTTTTCAAATGTAATGGATTTGCGTGAAAGTGTTACGCCAGAGCTCTCAAATGATGAGACCACATTATTACATCTCTGGATCAATGAAAATGATTTTAGAATGGGCGGCAGTTGTTTATATCAAAGCTATGGTTTGTATGGAGGAGAGACCCCAGATCTAGAAAAGCCCAAACAGTTAAAAAGACTATTTAACTCAACACAAAAATTATTAAAACAACATAAAATTTGTGCTTTACATGATATTTCCGATGGTGGTCTAATAACTAGTTTGTTAGAAATGTCATTATGTAGTGGACAGGGGCTTAGCATCAATCTCAACCTTTCAGATAAAAGTAAAATCATTCCAAAACTCTTTTCTGAAGAAATTGGTCTTGTTGTAGAGGTTCCAAATAAGCATCTTAAAGGTGTAAAAGACTATTATCAGGAAAAAGATATATACTGCGAGGAGATTGCCAAAAAATCTGTTGAGAAAACATTCAAATTGATAAATTTTAATGAAGAGATTTTTTCAGTTGATATTAACACTCTTTTCAAATCCTGGGACAGCATGTCACACCAAGTTCAAAGCGAAAGAGATAGCAAAACCTGTGCTTCTGAGGAACAAGATAACTTTGTTAACTTTGATTATTTCATTACTCCAGAGATTAACTTTGTAACCCCCAAGATCTCTAGTTCCCTTTTTGGTAAAAAGCCTCGAGTAGCTCTTTTAAGAGAACAGGGAATAAATGGCCAATACGATATGGCAGCAGCTTTAATGGCATCTGGTTTTGAGGTTGAAGATTTACACATGAGTGAAATTGGAGAAAGAGTAAAAGACCTTGGCGCTTTTAATGGATTGGTAATACCAGGAGGATTCTCATATGGTGACGTAATGGGAGCAGGACGCGGTATGGCAAATTCTATTTTATTAAAACCTAAAATGAAAAAGATTTTTAAAAGATTTTTTGAAGATAAAACAAAGTTTGCTTTTGGCGTATGTAATGGATGTCAATTCTTATCAAATTTGGCAGAAATTATCCCAGGTGCAAATGGGTGGCCTTCATTTAATAGAAATACTTCTAATCAATATGAGTGTCGTTTAGTACAGGTAAAAATTGAAAAATCACAATCTATTTTGATGCAGGGGATGGAGGGAAGCACCATACCAGTGATGGTATCTCATGGAGAGGGCAGAGTAGATTTTAAAGAGAATCTTGTAAGCAAATCTATTGCTAAATATGTTGATCCAAGACATAAACCAACAAGTAGTTACCCTTTTAATCCAAATGGTTCCCAAGAGGCAATTGCTGGAGTTTGCAATGATGATGGAAGGATAACAATTATGATGCCCCATCCAGAAAGAACATTTTTAACAAAGCAATATTCTTGGGCTCCAAAAGATTGGGGCGAAGAGTCACCTTGGTTCAAGATCTTTGACAACGCTTTTCAATTCTCGAAAAAGAATTAATCATCTAAAACTTTATTAGAAAAAGAATCTTTCCCATGATTTAGATATTGTTCTATGGTTAGCTTTACTGTTCTAAATGCTAAATCATCCCAAGGCAGTTCATTGATTTTAAAAAGCTTTACCTCAGAGCTTTCTGGTGTAGGGCCAAAATCATCGTTTACGATTTTACCAATAAAAAAAGAATAGATTTGATTAATTCTTGGAACACTAATCATAGTAAATAGCTTAATTTCACTTACTTCTAAACAGGCCTCCTCCCTAGTTTCTCTTAGTGCTCCTTCTTCAATACTCTCGCCATTTTCAAGGAATCCTGCAGGAAGTGTCCAGAAGCCAGATCTTGGTTCAATAGCTCTTTTACACAGGAGGATTTCATCATTATCGTTAAATGGAAGTACACCTGTAACTACATTTGGGTTAGTATAATGAATCTCACCACAACCTTCACATACTAACCTTGGGTGCGTGTCGCCTTCAGGTACTTTTTTAACTATTCTAGAGGAACCGCAATTTGAACAAAAATTCATAAAATCAATTTAATAATTATAATAGACATATGATATATGACTTGGGGAAATTAAAACCTAAAATAGATAAAAAAAATGTCTGGATTGCTAAATCAGCAGATATCATTGGAGATGTCATTTTGGAATCTAATGTTTCAGTGTGGTTCAACGTGACAATTAGAGGAGATAACGACACCATCAAGGTTAATAAAGGTTCAAATATTCAAGACAACACGGTAGTCCATACTGATGCAGGAATAAAAGTTAATATTGGTGAATATGTAACTATTGGGCATAAAGTCATTTTGCATGGTTCTACAATTGGGGATAATAGCATTATTGGAATGGGCAGCGTTTTAATGAATAATTCATCAATAGGTAAAAATTGTATTTTAGGAGCAAATTCTTTAGTGACAGAAGGAAAAGTCTTTCCACCAAATTCACTTATAATGGGTAGTCCAGCAAAAGTTATGCGAGAGTTGTCTAAAGAAGAAATAGAATTTTTGAAACTAAGCGCAGAACATTATATTGAAAAATCAAAAATATTTAAGAAAGATTTAAATCATGAAGCTAAATGAATTAAGAAATAAATTCCTTAAATATTTTAAGAGGAATAATCATAAAATAGTTAGTTCAAGTAATCTTGTGCCTATTGGTGATGACAGTCTTCTTTTTACGAATGCGGGCATGGTTCAATTTAAAGATACTTTTCTTGGTGCAGAATCAAGAGATTACAGCGCTACTTCATCACAAAAATGTTTAAGGGTTGGAGGGAAACATAATGATCTGGAAAATGTTGGTTTTACATCAAGACATCAGACTTTCTTTGAAATGCTTGGTAATTTTAGCTTTGGAGATTATTTCAAAAAAGGAGCAATCGATCTAGCATGGGGTTTTTTAACTGAGGAGCTGATGCTTCCTAAAGAGAAGTTATGGGTAACAGTTTATAAGGATGATAAAGACTCTGAGAATTACTGGCTTAATGAAATTGGAGTCGAATCAAAGAGATTAAGCAAACTTGGTGATGAGGACAATTTTTGGGCAATGGGAGATACAGGTCCATGTGGGCCATGTTCGGAAATTTTTTATGATTATGGTCCAGATTACGAAGGCATGCCACCTGGAAAAGGAGATACAGGCGAAAGGTATGTAGAGATCTGGAATCTGGTTTTCATGGAATTTAATCGCGACTCCACAGGCAAACTTCACCCTCTACCAAATAAATGTGTTGATACTGGTATGGGTATAGAAAGAGTTTGCTCTGTACTGCAAGGGGTTGGATCTAATTTCGAGATTGATTTTTTTGCTGACCTTAAGGGGAAAATGAAAATATCTTTTTCTGAGCCAAACGATAAGTCATTAAATGTAATTGCTGATCATTTAAGAGCAATTTTTTTCTTAATGTCTGAGGAAATTTATCCCTCTAATGAGGGGAGAGGTTATGTTGTGAGAAGGCTATGCAGAAGAGCTATTAGACATGGTTATAAAATGGGTGCTAGAGAGCCATTCTTAGCAAATTTCTTAGACCATTTAAAAGACCTTCTTTCCAATGATTTTATTGATGAATTTAAGCATTTTAGTATAGTCAAAGAAAAACTAATAATTGAAGAGCTAGCATTTTTTAAAACACTATCATCAGGCATAAAAATATTTGAGCAAAACCTCCCAACAAAAGGAAAAAATATATTTAATGGTGAAGCAGCATTTAAAATGCATGACACCTATGGGTTTCCAATTGATCTAACAACAAGTATGGCTGAAGAAAGGAATTTGAATGTTGATTTAAAACGTTTTAATGAATTGATGAAAATTCAAAAAGCAGGCTCCAAGAATAATTCTATGTTTGATGTAAAAGGCATTGTTATTGATCCAAATATTAAATCTGAATTTATTGGTTACGAAAAGCTTAGTGCAGACAGTGAATGTATAACACTATTTGACAATGATGGTAAACAAGTAGAGAGCATATCAAAAACCGGTTTTGCTATTTTTTCTAAAACTCCATTCTATGCTGAATCTGGAGGACAAATTGGTGACACAGGAAACATAAGAAATGATAATTCTTATGCAAATGTGTTGGATACCAAGAAAGTTGGCAACTTTCATTTACATGAGATAAAAGTTTTGGATGGAGAAGTCTCCACAAATAAACAATACTCGTTGTCAGTAGATGCAGATAGAAGAGAAAACATCATTAGGAACCACTCTGCAGCACATTTATTGCACTCAGCACTTAGAAAAGCTCTTGGTGAAAGTGTTGAACAAAAAGGATCCCTTGTGAGTGATAAGAAATTAAGATTTGATTTCTCTTATGAAAAAAAGCTTAGTACTGATCAAATTCAAGAGATTGAAGATCTTGTTAATGAGCAGATTGAAATGGAAATTGATACAAAAGTAAGAGTTATGTCATTTGATGACGCTAAAAAAACAGGTGCATTAGCTTTTTTTGGTGATAAGTACGGAGATAATGTTAGAGTTTTAAACATTGGTGGCAATTTTTCTGTAGAATTTTGTGGAGGGACGCATGTTAAAAATACAGCTGAAATTGGCGGCTTATTAATATCAAATGAAACATCTGTTTCAGCAGGTATAAGGAGGATTGAAGCAATTACAGGTTCAAATTTAGTGAAAAAATCAAAACAGGCTATCGATCTGTTAAATAAAATAGAGAACATCTTAAATGTTCCTGCAGAAGATTTACCTGAAAAAGTTCAAAGCTTAATAAAAGAGAATAAGACCCTTAAATCAAACAAGAAATCTGACAAAAGCCTTAGTGCTAAAACTCTTGAAACCCAATCATATGATTTTGAAGGTGGTAAAGGCACGATAGTTATACAGAAAAATGCTTCAATGGAGATGTTAAGAAGAGCTGCAGATAAATCGTATAGCCAAAAAGATACAATTTTTTCAATTCATATAAGTGATGAAGGAAACAAGATTTCTTATATTGTGACATCCAAGAGCAAATCAAAAACAGCAAAAATACTTATCAATTTTGTAAATGAAAGCTTTGAAGGAAGAGGAGGGGGAAGGGATGATTTTGCTCAAGGCGGAAGCACCACCTCAGAAAATATTAAGGAAAAATCAAAACAATTGATGAAGGCTCTTCAAAAGGAAATTAAGCAGTGACAATAGTTCTAAGAGTATTTTTAATCTGTCTTATCTTAACTTCATGCAGTAATACTATTCTAGAAATTGAAGACAGAGACTATAAAATAGTTGAAGCTCCTCAGCTAAGTGTTATTGGTGAGGAGCAAGAAGACTATTTTTTATTTAAGGGTATTCCATATGCTGAGCCTCCAGTTGGTAACCTTCGATGGAAAGCACCAATTCCATTTAGTTCAAATGAAACATTTGATAGTTCAGAGTTTAAAGATGAATGTGTTCAGCCAAAAGTTCAAAGCTCATTTATTGATAGAAGAACTATAAGTGGAAATGAAGATTGTTTGTATTTAAATGTTTATGTCCCAAAAAATAATATTGATTTCGAAAAGAATAATTTACCAGTAATGTTTTGGATCCATGGCGGATCAAATATTTGGGGATCGGGGAGTTCATATGATTTTTCTAATCTTGCTAAACAAAAAGATGTCATAGTAGTAACAATTAATTATCGATTAGGAGTCTTTGGCTGGTTTTCCTCTGATTTCATAAGGGAATCATCTTCTGGTCTAGATCAAACATCGAACTTTGGCCACCTTGATATAATTGAGGCCTTAAAATGGACAAATAGGAATATTAAGTCGTTTGGTGGTGATCCGGATAATATTACCATTTTTGGTGAATCAGCTGGTGGACATAATGTATTGACTCTTATCGCATCACCTTTAGCTAAGAATCTTTTTCAAAAAGCGATCAGTCAATCAGGCTATGTGGCTACACACTCTGTTGAGTTTGCTACCAAAAATTCAGAATTATCTTCAGAAAAAATATTTGAGGATGATATTAAATATCTAACAGACTCCCAAGAGATTGTTTCATTCCTTAGAAATTTAAGTTCTGAGGAAGTCTACAATAAATATATTTCAACTGCAGAAAAACATCCCTATCCCATAACGCCTATTTCAGTACGTGATGACATTGTTATACCAACTGAGGGGCTTTATAAGTCACTTGAGAATATTGATCCTGAGCTAGTTGTAATCGCAGGAACAAATAGAGACGAAATGAATTATTGGTACATAAGGTCTGGCTATTTTTTTGATACAACACTTGAGCTAAGAAGAAGTTTAATAAGGAGTGAAGAAAATTTTAAAAGCTGGAATAAATACAGAAGCAATATCTGGAGATACAGGGGAGCAGAGGAGCCACTCAGAAGGATGTCAAAATCAAACGATAATTTATATTCATACAGATTCGATTGGGACGAAGAGAGAAATGGGCCGCTTGGCAATTATCAGTTATTTTTAGGGGCAGCACATGGTATTGAGATTCCCTTTGTTGCCCAAACTTTTAATATGGAACAAATTCCATGGTACGTCAAACCACTAATATTTCCAGAATCTTCAGAGGCAGGAAGAATGGCACTTAGTGAGCAGATGATGACATTTTGGTCAAACATTGCAAAATATGGTGACCCTAATATGTTTGGAGAGTATAAGAATTGGGAAAAATTTACTCCTGACAATCAATCATATCTTCGATTAGATAATCCTAACGATAATTTGATCGAAATGATCAATGATCCTGTAGATCCAATAGAATTAGTAAATAAACTTAAATCTGATTCAACTCTGGAAATAAAAGAGAGGTGTTTGTTAGGCTGGATAGCAGTAAGACAGTTTTCAGAATTTGAGGACCCTAATCCTCCATTTAATTTTTGTGCTGATTTTTCAGAAGAAGAATTATCTTTATTCAGAAGAGAGGTCGAAGGACAAGAATAATTCTTGTATTATATCTGATCCGGAGAGGTGGCTGAGTGGTCGAAAGCGGCACCCTGCTAAGGTGTTAGACGGGTAACTGTCTCGAGGGTTCGAATCCCTCTCTCTCCGCCATTTTTTCTAGGGATTTATAGAAGATTTTATAAAGCCACTTCTTGGCTCAGTTACACCTAAATCATCTGAAAGTTCTTCAAGTAAATCACGTATGCTATCTAAGTTTCCTATCATTTCAGCTCTTGCGTTCACAAGACTCTGTTCCGAATCCCAAACACCAAAAAACAGATATTCTCTATCACCTGTCTTGACTGTATAACCTCTCTCTTGGCCAGTTGACATGTCCCAACTATTAACAATTTCTAGATATTTATCTTCACAACCATCTTTCACAATAAAACGAACACAATTTGCATACTTTTCCATAAATTTCTCCAATATCTTATATTCGTAAATGTTTCGTTTTTTGTAAATTAAAATTAAAAAATAGATGAATTTTTTTGGCAATTTTAAAAAATGTGAAATAATAACACCTATAAATTTTCATTAGGGGGCCATATGAAAAATTTAACTAATATCTTTTTATCTTTTACACTCTTTTACGTTTTTGTAGAACAAAATGTTGTTTATGCACAGGACGAGAGAGCATCAGTTTTAATTGAAGAAGTAATTACAACAGCACGTAAAAAAGAGGAATCCGAACAGGAAGTACCTCTGGCAGTGACTGCACTTTCTTCTGAACAGCTTGAAGTTCAAAAAGTAAGAAATATTACCGAACTTGTTTCTGTTCCCAACGTGTCGCTTGACGACATAGGAACTCAAAGAGGTGTTCCAAATTTTCAAATAAGAGGTTTAGGCCATAACTCTTCAATTGCTTCTATCGAATCACCTGTTGCAATGATAGTTGACGGTGTATACGTAGGAAATGGAACAGTAATGGATAGTTTCGATTTGGGAAGTGTGGAAATTCTTAGAGGTCCACAGGGCACAATTATTGGAAAGAATGCTATTGGTGGAGCAGTTCTTCTCAATTCTAAAAACCCTGGAGATGAGTGGGAGTCACAAGTTAGATTAGCAATGGATGGATTTGGTAGCCCAGGTTCGACCAATAGCATGATGCAGTTTGCTTCAGGTGGGCCAGTATCAGATATTATTAAAGTTAGAGGTGTTCTGTATATTAACGACAACCAGGGCTGGTTTAATAACAGCTTTGATAATACTAATCATGGTGCTCATGAAAATACCATGTTTAGGGGTACTGTTGTAGCTGACCCGACCGATGGTTTGAATATTAATTTAAAATATTCTACACAAGAGACATCTGGAGATGGAGCTTCTTCTCAGTGTTTTTCTTTAGTGCCCACAGACCTTCAGTGTTTTGGGCTTATACGAAATAGAGATTCTTTTGATTTAAGCATTAATGAGAAAGGTTTCATTGAACAGGATACAGAATCTCTTACGTTAAAAGCAGTTCAGGATGTGATGCTTGGTGATGGTCAAATCACTTTCCTATATGGTTCCAACACTTCTGAAAGTGAAGCTATGGGCGATATAGATGGCACACAATTATTTATTTTCCATGCTCCAGCAAAAACACAAGACGAATCATCAACTTTTGAAATAAGGTTTAATGGAAGTTTTGGTAACATGGATCTTCTTGCTGGATATTACACTTACACAAGAGACTTGACCTACCATGAGATGCGTATCTTACCAAACACTCTCGGTGGAACTGAGTGGAATGGTGGTGGAGATCTAAGTGTTGATTCTACAGCATTCTTTGCAACTGCAGAATTTCCAATTGGGGAAAATTTTGTTCTTGATCTAGGTGTTAGAAGCACTGAGGAAGATAAAAATGTATCAGTTGCCTCGTTATCTGCTGGTGCAGCAGCTTTATCAGTGGGAATTTTAGATGCTCCGAGAAATATATATTTTCTTGCAGGCAGGGACCCTTCACTTATTCAAAGAACCTCTGATGCAAGCTGCCAAATATTTTCAGGAGGGTGTGTCAGAGATTTCATAGATAATGATTCGTGGAGCAGCACTTCACCAAGGATTGGTCTAACTTATTTCCCTGATGATAACACCACAATATATGGATATGTTGCGGATGGTTATCGATCTGGTGGTTACAACATGAGAAATACTGCAATTCTTCAATTAACCCCAGATAAAGGGCCTGGACCATTTGACCAAGAAAAATTGCAGACTTTAGAAGTTGGAATGAAGAGAGTCTTAAATAATGGAAGATTAAATCTTGCCTTTTTCTCCTCTGAGCTTACTGATATGCAGAGAACTCTTAATGAAGCTGGCCCTGCAGGACCAGTTCAATACATTAAAAATACTGGGGATGCTACCATAAGCGGCTTTGAAGCAGATGTAGTCTATCTTCTTGAAAATGATTTCGTATTCAATGCTTCAATTGGAACCCTTGATGCAGGTTATGATGAAGTGGTTTATGACATCTCACAAGATGGCGTTGTTGATTCAGTTGATCTAAACCTTATGCTCCCTAGAGCTGCTGATTTGACGTATTCGCTTGGATTGTCAAGAGATTTCATGGTTGCAAATTGGTCTGCAAGCGCAAGAGTTGCATATTCTTATAGGGATGAAGTAGCTTACTCGGACAATAATTTAGGAATGATTGGCGAGCAAAATATTCTAGACTTAGGTGTAGATTTTTATTCGCCATCCGAAAACCTTAGTTTTGGTATTTATGGTAAGAACTTGAACGATTCTGTTAAGCACGGAAATGTTAGCCCAGTAAGCTGGGGTTCTTTTTCACCACTAATGCCAGGAAAAATTATTGGAGTTGAAGCGGTTCTATCCTTTTAATTTAAGTTATTATTTTGGGCAAGCTTCGGCTTGCCCTTTTTTTATATTAAATAAAATTTAATATGGTTTAAGATATTTATAGGTCATGAAACAAAAATACATCTCCAAATTTTCTGATATATCTATAAATGATATTGATAAGGTGGGTGGAAAAAATGCCTCCCTTGGTGAGATGATTAATAATCTATCTAACCTTGGTATAAACGTGCCTGATGGCTTTGCAACCACTTCAGAAGCATACAAATTATTTATTAAATCTAATAGTATCGATGAGAAAATTCAGAGAATTATCAATGAACTTGATGTAGATTCTATAAAGGACTTAGCTAGTGCAGGAAGAGCTATTAGAAAGCTAATTCTTGAAGCAGTGATCCCAGAAGAACTTGAGAAGCAGATTTTTGAAGCACATAAAAATTTAACAAAAGGATCGGCATTATCATTTGCTGTAAGGTCGTCTGCAACTGCTGAAGACCTTCCAACTGCTTCTTTTGCAGGTCAGCAAGAAACCTACCTTAATATTACAGGATTTAAAAATTTATTAGAGGCAATGCAAAAAGTTTTTGCATCCTTATACACAGACAGAGCCATATCATATAGAGTCCATCAAGGCTTCTCTAACTTAGATATATCTATATCTGTAGGATTTCAACAGATGGTAAGAAGTGATACTGGTGCGTCTGGAGTCATGTTTACACTAGATACTGAATCAGGTTGTGAAGATGTAATATTTATCAATGCATCTTATGGATTAGGTGAAACAATTGTTCAGGGATCAGTCAATCCAGATGAATTTTATGTTTTTAAAAAGGCCTTATCTCAGAAAAAACTACCAATAATTCGAAAAAATTTAGGCGATAAGTCAGAAAAAATGATTTTTACAAAACACAAAGAAGCTGATGCTTCAGTAAAAATAGTTCCAGTTACTAAACAGCAGCAAACACAGTTCTCTCTTACTGATGATGAAATCATTCAGCTCTCAGAGTTAGGGCTTATTATTGAGAAACATTATGAAAAGCCAATGGATATTGAATGGGGTAAAGATGGACAGGATGGAAAAATATACATTCTCCAAGCTAGACCTGAAACAGTTCATAGCAAAATTCAAACAACATTATCCCAGTATGTTTTAAATGAAAAATCAAAAATAATAATTACCGGTAAAAGTATAGGTCAAAGAATTGGTCAGGGAGCTACAAAAATTATTGATGATCCAAAGAATATGTATCAAATAAATGAAGGTGATATTTTGGTAGCAGATATGACAGATCCTGATTGGGAGCCGGTAATGAAAAAGGCTGCAGCAATCATTACTAATAGGGGTGGAAGAACATGTCATGCTGCAATTATTGCAAGAGAGCTTGGTATTCCAGCCATCGTTGGCACCAATGATGCAACTAAAATTCTAAAAAATAATAAAGAGGTAACTGTATGTTGTTCAGAAGGAGAGGTTGGCAGAGTCTATGAAGGCTTATTAAAATTTGAAGTTGTTGAAACGGAAATTTCAAATCTACCAAATATTCCAACAAAATTAATGATGAATGTAGGTAATCCAGACAGGGCTTTTACATTTTCAAGGATTCCTAATGAGGGGGTTGGGCTAGCGAGATTAGAATTCATTATAAATAAGATGATTGGCATACATCCAAAAGCTCTTCTATCATTTTCAGATTTAGATCAGAACCTAAAAAAACAAATTCAGAATAGAATCTCAGGATATGAAACACCAATTGATTTTTATGTCAAAAAACTCTCAGAGGGAATTGCAACAATTGCAGCAGCCTTTCATGAGAAGCCAGTAATTGTAAGAATGTCAGATTTTAAATCAAATGAATATGCAAATTTACTTGGAGGAGAAATTTTTGAACCAAAAGAAGAGAATCCCATGCTTGGGTTTAGAGGGGCTGGTAGATATATTTCTAAATCATTTAGGCAATGCTTTGAGATGGAGTGTGAGGCAATTAAACGTGTAAGAAATGAAATGGGACTTCGAAACATTCAAATTATGATTCCATTTATTAGAACAATAAATGAGGCACAACTGGTCATAGAGCTTTTGAAGCAGAATGGTCTCGAGTCAGGGAAGGAAGATTTAAAAATTATTATGATGTCAGAATTACCATCAAATGCATTGTTAGCAGATCAGTTTTTAGAGTTTTTTGATGGCATGTCTATTGGTTCAAATGACATGACACAATTGACGCTCGGCCTTGATAGAGATTCCGCCCTTGTTGCCGATGTATTTGATGAAAGGGATGATGCTGTAAAATCAATGTTATCTATGTCAATTAATGCATGCCATAGAAAAGATAAATATATAGGTATTTGTGGTCAAGGCCCTTCTGATCATGATGATCTTGCTTTATGGCTTTTAGAGCAAAACATTGAATCAATTTCTTTAAACCCTGATACAGTAATTAAAACATGGCTAATGCTGGCAAAGATCAATAAAAAATAGCAGAGTTCTTTTATTATTACTTAAGAAGCAAATCTTAAAGAACATCAAGATTGAAGAAAAAATTTTCGCCATTCATTATTTTCAAGCTTATAAGATTCTCTGTAGTTCAACCTATCATTATTTGCTTCCCAGAATTCAAAGTAATCAATAGAAATCTGATAACCACCCCAATCCTCTGGTCGTGTTTCTTTTATTATTCCCTCTTCAATTTCTGATTTTATTTTCTCATATTTAGCTTCTAGAATTTCATAAGATTCAATTTCTTGAGACTGGTTAGATGCTATGGCAGCAATGTTTTTACCTGCCTCTCTGCCATAAAAATGCTCATCAGAAAATTTCTCTGAGCACTTACTAATTTTTCCTTCTAGCCTGACTTGAGCATTTATACTTGCCCACCAAAAATTAACTGCAACATTCTGATTAGATTCAAAATCCTTAGCTTTATCGCTACTGTAGCTTGAGAAAAAAATTAGATGATCTTCAAAAAAATACTTAAAATTAACATACCTTGAGTGTGGATTGCCATCCTTATCAACTGAGGATATACATCCTGCCTCAGCTATAGGTTGATTATGATTCTCAGCATTTTGATAATAATCTTCAAAAAGTTTGAATGGGGTATTTTGGGGGAGATTTTTAAATAACATTAATCAAGAAACCTTACTTGTATTGCATCTGCATAGACATCAGAAAAGAACCCTGATATCACAACAAACTTTTTAAATTGTTTCATTTTAAATTTATCTTTAATTATCTTAAACGCTGACTTTATAGTTTTCTCATGATTCTTTTGAAACTTTAGGTAGACATTATGAACTGAAGAACACACTGATAATCTGGAATGTGTGTCAGAATCATTTGTTAGAGCAAACACAGGTAGTTTAGGCTTCGCTAAAGAAATGAGATTTGCTGTAAACCCACTTCTAGTTAAGACAACTATTGCATCCGCATTTATTTTGTCAGCAAGTTTTACAGATGTCGACGCTAAGATATGCCAATCAGATTTTTGTTTTGCTGTTGAGGGGAATTGTAATATTTCAGATCTTTCAGCATTTAAAGCAATGTCATTTAAATAGCCAACACAAGCAAAAGGATGTTCTCCAATACTAGTTTCTGCTGACAACATCAATGCATCAGCTCCCTCATAAACGGCATTGGCTACATCTGAAACTTCTGCTCTTGTAGGGTGAGGGTTTTGAATCATTGATTCAAGAAGCTGCGTAGCGACGATAGATTTTTTTCCGTGCTTGGTTGCAAGTTTTATCATTTTTCGTTGAGTATAAGGAAGATTAGTAATATCAGTTTCTATTCCTAAATCACCTCTTGCAACCATAACTCCGTCAGAGTGAACAACTATATCCTCTAAGTTGGAGAGTCCTTGTTGATCTTCCACTTTGACAAAAATTTCAATATCTTTCTTGTATGGTTTAAGAATTTTTTTCAGGGAACCAACATCACTTATTGAGCGACAAAAAGAAAGTGCTATGTAGTCAATGCCTAAGGATGCAGCATATTTAAGGTCCCTCTTATCTTTTGCAGTGATTGTTGGGAGGTTTATGGTAGCCCCTGGAAAATTCACATGTTTTTTCCCACTTATTTGTCCACTATCAAGGACATCACAAAGAATTCTATCTTTTGAAATTTTTACAATCTTTATGTTTATAGCTCCGTTATCTAGTGATATTTTTCCATCTTTTTTTATGCCTTTTACGTATTCAAGGTTATCTATTTGAATTGTTTTTGTATTTCCAATAGGTTTATTTGAGCTCAATACGACCCTTTCTCCTTTTTGTAAATCAAGCACCTCTGAATTTTTTGCAGTTCTTATTTCAGGCCCCTGAGTATCCACCATTATGCCAATTGCACATGTAACAGTTTTATTGATTAAATCAATATTCTTTTTGATTTCTAAGAGGTCAGAATGTGATGCATGAGACATGTTGATTCTTACAACATTCATTCCTTTTTTGTAAAGCTTGAGAATTGAATTCTTTGACTTCGTTGATGGCCCTATTGTTGCTATTATTTTTGTTCTTTTAAGCATGCGAATTTTTTTTCGATTTTTATTATAATCTGTTTGTGAGTAAAAGTTTTTATTCCTCAATCGATAGTGAGGTGAAAAGTATAAAGTCTAGTGGGTTCTTTAAAGAAGAGCGACTTATAGCATCACCTCAAAAAACAAAAGTAACACTTAAGGACGGTTCATCTGTTTTAAACTTTTGTGCGAACGATTACCTTGGTTTAGCAAATAATCAAGATGTTATAAACGCAGCCAAAAGTTCATTAGACCAAGATGGTTATGGTATGGCATCTGTAAGATTTATTTGTGGAACAAATGATGTGCATAGACAGCTTGAACATGAGCTAAGTAATTTCTTGGGCTTTGAAGATTGTATTCTCTACGTAGCATGCTTTGATGCAAACGGAGGTATTTTTGAGCCCTTATTTAATTCTGAAGATGCAATTATAAGTGATTCTTTAAATCATGCCTCAATAATCGATGGAATAAGGCTTTGCAAAGCAAAACGATTCAGATATGAGCATAGCAATATGCTTAGCTTAGAAGAGCAGTTAGAAAAATCTCAATCTGCAATAAATAGAGTCATTGTTACTGATGGGGTTTTCTCAATGGATGGTTCCTACGCAAACTTACCAGAAATTGTGAAACTGGCTGAAAAATACAATGCCTTGATTATGGTTGACGATTGCCATGCCACTGGTTTTGTGGGTAGCTCAGGCAAGGGCACTGCAGAACATTTTGGACTTGAAGGGAAAATAGATTTTTTAACTGGAACTTTGGGGAAAGCATTAGGTGGTGCATCTGGAGGTTTTATTTGTGCTAAGAATAATGTTGTCGAATTGCTCAAGCAAAAATCAAGACCATATTTATTCTCAAATGCTTTATCTCCATCCATAGTTAAAGCTAGCCTTAAAGCTTTAGATATAGTTAAAATCCAGCCAGACAGAAGGCATAGAATTTATAAGAACACAAAATATTTTAGAACCAAAATGAAATCACTAGGCTTTAATATAATTGGTGATCAGCATCCTATTACACCTGTAATGCTTGGAGATGCTAATATTGCACAACAAATGTCGAGGGAGTTATTAGAAAATGGCATTTATGCCGTTAGTTTTTCATTTCCAGTTGTTCCAGAGGGAAAAGCAAGAATTCGACTTCAAATAAACAGTGAACATACCAAAGATGAACTTGATAAGGCTATTCAAGTATTTGAAAAAGTTGGTAAAAAATTAAAGGTGATATGAAAGCATTAGTTAAAGAAATAGCAGGAGTTGGTCTTAAGTTAAAAGACGTTGAGGTACCAAAAATTGGTGATAATGATGTCCTGATTAAAGTTAAATCAACTGCTATATGTGGAACCGACATGCATATCTGGAATTGGGATTCGTGGGCAAGTAAAACGATTAAGACACCTTTAACGCTTGGACATGAATTTATGGGTGCAATTCACGAATGTGGGCGAAATGTTAAAAACTTTAAGGCCGGCGATCGAGTATCTGTAGAATCTCACATCGTAGGAAGCAGAAGTAGAAATTCTAGAGCAGGAAAACTACATCTTGATCCTGATACAATAAGCTTAGGTGTCGATCGAAATGGAGCATTTGCAGAATTTGTTTGCGTGCCAGAATTGAATGTTGTTCCGCTTCCAGATCAAATAAGTGATTCTATAGGTTCAATTCTTGATCCATTTGGCAACGCTGTTCATGCTGCCTTGTCCTTTGATTTAGTTGGTGAAGATGTCCTAATTACTGGGGCTGGTCCAATAGGAATAATGTCTGCTGCCATAGCTTCCCATGTTGGTGCTAGAAAAGTCCTTCTAACTGACATCAACAGTGACCGGCTAAAATTAGCAAAAAAAGTCTGTAATGTGGAAGTTCTAAATCCAATGGAGATGACTATCAAAGAAAAAATGGTATCCATGGGACTTCAAGAAGGTTTTGATGTTGGTTTGGAAATGTCAGGATCTGAAGTAGCAATAAAAGATATGATTAAGAATATGATGATGGGAGGAAAAGTTGCCTTGTTAGGGCTGCCAAGCAAGTCAATTGATTTAGATTTATCTGAAATTATATTTAAAGCCCTAAATATTAAAGCTATATATGGAAGAGAGATTTTTGAGACTTGGTACAAAGGTATAGCACTTCTTCAGTCTGGACTGGATATAAGAAATATAATTACTCATGAATTTAATTATGAAGATTTTGAAAAAGCTTTTAAATTATTGAATTCAGGAAAGGCAGGAAAAGTTATTCTCAATTGGAGCTAAAATCTCCAAGTCCAAAAAAAAGATTTTGCATTCTATTAACTCCTGGGCATTCAACTGGAGCAGTAAAAGGGCAATTTAGTTCAGATACTCCAAGGGATTTGGTATCTGGAAAATTTATACTTGGGTCGTCCTCAGGCTCTTTATCAGGCTCAGTTTCAGAGGCCACTAAGGTGGTAACGTATTTTATCCAAGAATACGGCATCCAGAGTAAGTACTCCAAGGGACCAAATTTAATTTGATGCCCCTTTTCAGAATTATGAAAATATTTTGTAAATCTTACCATTGCTAATCTTTCCTCCGGAATAAAGAACAT
>TARA_B100001057_G_scaffold86303_1_pt1 | contig 21092 bp, 14 predicted proteins | sample TARA_B100001057 | Tara Oceans TARA_B100001057 (sample SAMEA2621839) | marine metagenome | biome: marine biome (ENVO:00000447); feature: surface water layer (ENVO:00002042); material: "saline water (ENVO:00002010), including plankton (ENVO:xxxxxxxx)" | depth 5 m
CCCGGGAGTGATTGTCTACACGACCGACGGCTCCCTGCCGACCTCGGAGAACGGAACGCCCTACACTGGACCCGTTCAGGTGAGTTCTTCAACACCGATACGCGCAAGCGTGATCTGGGGTGGAACTGTCTCAAAACCACAAACGAAAAGCTACGTGCGGCTGTCAGGAGGACTGGAAAACTACACTTCTTCCCTTCCAATTGCGATTATTGAGAACTTTGGGGGCGGCGAAATTCCCAATCGGGGATGGTCATTCGACACCCAGACTTCTGCTGGTCTTCAGCAACTACCTCGCCAACCCGCCTGCCTCCATCTGATCGATATTGATCCGGAATCAGGCACGGCAGCGATCACAGGAATTCACGACCTTACCGAGAGAATCGGCATAAGAGTCCGCGGCTCATTTTCCTCAACTTGGAATCCAAAGCCATACTCAGTGGAAACCTGGGACGAATACAATTCAGACAAAAATACGACTCCTCTCGGGCTCCCGGGAGAATCTGACTGGATCATGTATTATCCCCACCCTCTGTATGATCGCCAGCTCATTGCCAACACCTTCTCCTGGGAGCTCTCCCGGCTTACCGGGCGCTACGGAACACGATATCGACTAGTAGACACCTTTATTAACCAAGACGGAGGGGACCTTACTCCCGAAGACCGTATAGGTGTCTACGCCTTCGCCGAAAAGGTCACCCGGGATGCTGATCGAATCGATTTTGAGCCCCTCTCCGAGGATGGAAGCACAGGTGGATGGCTTCTGAGCATCAACCGAATGGACCCTATTCCCATTGGAGGGTTTCCGGCAGAGAACGGAGCGATGAGCCCTCAGTTTTTCCACACTGCTGGACCTGATCGCATCCTGCAGACCGCTCCTAACCAGCTCAACAACGAAAATGACGATGATATCCCAAGCCAATACAATGGATTTCTCAACTTCGAGAACCCCAACGGCTATCGAATCAATGTGGCCCAGCGTACCACTATCGAAACATGGTTCAGGGAATTCGAGGACACGTTATACGACGATACTCGGTGGCTTGATCCGGAGGAAGGCTATCGACGCCACCTCGACACAAGAGATTTCATCGACTACTTTCATCTGAACGTTCTGGCGAAACACGGGGACAGCATGGCCCTGAGCCTTTTTCCATGGGTCTCTTCCCGAGATCGAAAACTCAGGATTGGTCCGATCTGGGATTATAATCTGGGAGCCTACTGGACGGAAGCTACCGGGGATTTGTTCTACCAGGATGACCGCCTCTGGTATTCCCGCCTCTTTGAAGATCCCAGCTTTCTCCGGGAATATATCGACCGATGGTATGAACTACGTCGCGGCCCATTCTCCACCTCGAATCTAATCGAACTCGTCAATGAGCAAGCTCGTGAGTTCACCTCCGAGATGGCTGTTCAGCAGGGAACGACCGCCCAGGAATGGTCAACCGAATTGACAGGAATGCGCAACTACCTTTCCGCCCGGACCAGTTGGATTGATTCGCAGTTTTTCAGACCTCCGACATTCAGTCATCCGGGAGGGCCCGTAAGCGGACGGTTTTACCTTACTATTTCAAATAACACCGGAGAATCCGGCACGATTTTCTACACTCTCGATGGGAGCGACCCTGCTGATGGCAGGGGCCGCCGCTTCTCCCGCCCTCTCTCTTTCCCGGAAACAGCTCATGTCAGATCTCGTGTTCGTTCAACGAATGGGGAGTGGTCTGCCCTAAACGAGGCCTTCTATCTTACTGGCATACCTCCTACCGCCGGAGATCTCGTTGTCTCGGAAATCATGTACAATCCCACGGGAGACCCGGGGGCCGAATTCCTCGAACTTCTAAATACCAGCTCGAACACCGCACTCGATCTGACCCTCCTTCGTTTTACCGCGGGAATTGACTTCACCTTCCCGATTGGCACCGCACTAGCGCCAGGCGAAAGGATTCTCGTAGTCCGCAACCGGGACGCATTCGAGGCCGTCCACGGCCCCGGACTCCCGGTAGCCGGGGAATTCCAAACGGAAAGCGCCCTGAGCAACCGCGGGGAGCGTCTCACCCTGATGGATTCTGAGGGCAGCATCCTTCTCGATTTCAATTATGGAGACGACCCTCCATGGCCAGAGCCTAGCGATGGCGATGGCTATTCGCTCGTCCTCATCGATCCGCTTTCCAACCCTGATCATGCCTCCAACACGAGCTGGCGGAGCAGTAGAAGTATTGATGGCAATCCGGGTGTAGATGATCTGGTCACCTTTGCGGGCACTCCAAGTAATGACCGCGACGGCGATGGCATTCCAGCTATGGTCGAGTTTCTTCTTGGAGCGTCAGACCTCAGGGCGAACCTTCTATCAGATTTCTTTGCCTGCCATCCTACCGTGGATGGGGAAACTGAATTACTTCTGGCCTTCAGTCTCGCGGTCCGGAATCTGAATATCCCGACAATCGAGTTTAGCGATGATCTCGAGTCATGGGAAGACGTCACCGCGGCCTCTTTCTTAGACGAGCACCTCCCCGAAGGGCGCGTCCGCTACCGATGGATCCTTCCTGCGCCCCAGCCTGCAAGCCGCTACTTCCGCATCAAGGCAATACAGACAACTGACTAGGCGGACACTTCGCCTTCCATATAAACGACCCGCTACTTTTTGCTTCACGGGTATTTACTGGCGCAGATACGAAGTAACAGTCAGGCGCCCCCTGAGACGCCCCTTGGTCAACACTTCATAATCATTAAATTCGTCGAGCAGATCACTTACCGCTAGCGATTTGTCTCCCAACGCCGACATGGGTAGGACCAAAAGTGACAAGAAATACAATTGTAAGGTGAAAAGACGAATCACAAGGAAAGGGTGAGCCTTGGACGATCTCTGGAAAGGCAGCATTCCAGACAGGATCGAGACTCAGGCCGCGCTTCACTGAAGAGGGGATGCTGTGCCCCATGCTCTCTGACCCGCACAAGAGGCCTCTCTCCAGATCAGGGAAAAACTTGAGGTTAACTGCTCGCCAAGGCAACCTGTAAGGGCATCGGTTGCTGTCCACCAATTGTGAAGGCGCTCTTCTTATTCCTATTTCTCTGCATTGCGAATTATTCCCCCGGGGAAAAAAAGAAACAGGTTCCCTCTCCTACCTTGGAAGACCAGGGAGCTAAACAACTCTGCCCACTCTGCAAACTGCCTGGCCGGGCCAACCTGTTTGCGGGAACCGTGAGCAGATGTCCTCTGACTTGCTCCAAGCTTTGCTGTAAGGGCAAGTCAATTGTCCTCGTCATTGAGGGAATCATCGATTCAAACGGAGCCAGCCGAATCAATAGCGCGCTCTCGGGTAGGGAAGGTGTGCAACCACAGAATACCAGTCCAGACTCAAGCCATGTGAGAATCAGATATGCTCCTGAGAAAATCACGAAAGAAAAGCTGCGAGACATCATCCGCCGCTGCGGCTTTGGAATAACCGGAGAACAGGAGACCTATGCGATTGAAGGGCTGAACTCCCAGGCATTGGCGGATAGAGTAGAGGCGGCGATACGCAAGGAGCCCGGCATTACCTCGATTGAAACTGTCTGCCCTGTAAACCAAAAGGCGATTGTGGTATTCGACCCCCTCAAAACCAATACCGAGAAGATCGCTGCAGCGATCAATTCTACACCCTGTAGGGTAATGCGCCCCTGAAATTGCCATCGTGGTGCCTCTCAGAAAAAAGTCCACTGCGGGAAAAGCTCGGCGGCACGCCCACTGTTCGCCCTATGAGCCATCTGGGATTCCGTCTGTCAGTGAAAACACGTTTTTTCTAGCCACCGGCGAATCTTCCCTATTCGATTCCCTGCAACCAAAAATCACCACGCGCACGTATGTCTCAGGTAAACATTGCTATTGTCGGACTCGGATTCGGGGCCGAGTTCATTCCTATCTACCAGCGCCATCCTCAGGCAAATATGTATGCGATTTGCCAACGCACTGAGGAAACTCTTAATGAGATTGGTGACAAGTATGGCGTGGAGAAACGCTATCAGAATTACGATGATGTTCTCCGGGATCCAGAGATCACGGCAGTTCATATCAACACCCCGATTCCAAACCATGGCGAACAATCCATTGCTGCGCTTGAAGCAGGGAAGCACGTAGCCTGCACAGTTCCTATGGCTACCAGTCTTAAGGAGTGTGAAGAAATCGTCCGCCTCTCAAAGGCAAACGGTCTCAAGTATATGATGATGGAGACCGTGGTCTACGCACGGGAGTTTCTCTACATGAAGGAGCTCTATGACAGCGGAGAGCTCGGCAAGGTTCAGTTTCTCAAGGCCTCTCACCAACAGGACATGGACGGCTGGCCCGGTTACTGGCCCGGCCTGCCTCCGATGCACTATGCCACACACTGCGTCGGCCCAGTTCTAGGCCTGACCCGCGGAGAAGCCGAATACGTCTCATGCTTTCCTTCGGGTACTATCCGTGAGGAGATGCACGAATGCTACAATTCTCCATTCGCAGTGGAAAGCTGCCATATCAAGTTCCGGAATAGTGACCTGACTGGATTTGTCTATCGGTCCCTCTTTGATGTTGCTCGCCAGTATCGGGAATCTTTCGAGGTCTACGGAGAAAAGAAATCTGTTGAATGGCCTCTCATCGAGGGCAAGCCATTGGTGGTGCACACCGCCAAAAAGCCCGAGCCCGAGATTCCAGAAGAAGTTGAATCGCCCGACTTTGGGCATCTACTTCCGGAGGAAATTGCCCCCTTCACCACCGGGGGAGTCTACGGAGGAGATACCGGAGAAGATCACCTGTCCTTTACCCAAGGAGCAGGGCATGGTGGGTCTCACCCCCACCTCGCCCATCAGTTTGTCAACATGGTGGCCACGGGTGAGGATGCCTATCCCAATGCGGTCGAGTCGGCAAATATCACGTGCACTGGAATCCTCGCTCATGAATCTGCCCTCAAGGGTGGAGAGCTCATGAAGCTTCCAAGCTGGAGCCTCCGAGAGCAGTAGAGGCTAACCGGGCCGCTTCCGCTCCCAATGAGTGTCTTGCCCGGCCCAGCACCACACCCTCTCCCCTGACTCTGAAGTTACTCCCCGTCGAATCCAGTCATGCCTCTTCCTTCCCACTTCTCCAAGCCTGTGATCGTAGGAAGTATGGCCGCAGGACTCCTACTGGCCGGCCTTATCGGGCTCAAACTCCTCTCGTCAGGAGGCGACTCCGGTAACGCTGGGAATTCATCCACAATTAAAATACCGCCTCCGCCCCAAGGCTCCGCCGGCAAGGCTTCATCCGGGAATCCCTCTCGGAAGTCCAGTGCGCAGAGGCCTGCAACAGGAAATCTTGAATCAGAGCAGATGGAAACTGCGCCCTCGCGCAAGGAAGCCATGGTCGCCGTATCCATTCGCGCTCGCAGAGATTTAAAGCTTCTCCGCGAGGGCTCGAGAACTGAACTTGAGTCACCGGAGGCAAGAGAGGAGTTCGCTGAGACGATTCGCAATATCTCGGACTCCGGGGAGCGAAAACGCCTTCTGGAAGAGCGTGCTGAGTCCATGCGCATCGCCCGGAACAAGGCCGATACCAAGAAAGGGTTTCCCGGGCTTGCCCGCGAAAAACGCCTTATCGCCCTGATGCAAGTCCAGAGCCTCTGGAGAATGAATTCCTATCTTGCACAAAACCGCTCGTTAAAAACCGAATCTGCGCAGTTTGACGATCAACTTGCCGATTGGGTGGAGAAGTCTGAAGGGATGAGCGACGAGGAATTCCACCAGTCTTTCAACGACCTCCAGCGTAGCCTGAACGAACTCCGGATTAGAGATCAGGCTGCGTCAACACGGCTGCCCTAGCCAAAGAGCTCAGTGCCTCCTGCCAGCGGAGAACACACGGTCATTAATTTTGAGTAGAGCAGGTCCCCGTGCCGTCTGATCTCACGGATCCTCTTGTGCCCCCGAATGAGCGGAGGCCCCGGTTGAGTCCTCGCTTTAATCTCAGCCGGGATACCCTTCAACGTTCGCGAGTTGATTTCACTAGGCGCAATGCTCAATTTCCCGCACCATTGTAAAAAGGAGTCTCGTAGAAGGCCCCGTGTAAGCCGCACTCCTTTGTTGCTTGCCTAAAAACTGTCTGAATGAATGATCCTGCCCGATCGTAAATATACACGCCGTGAAGACTGCTCTTTCCTGCTTTCTGCTTACCTGCCTCTCCTTCGCTGTAACGGCGGCCACCTCCGTAGCAAAACCGAACATTATTTACATCCTGCTCGATGATGCAGGCTACGGCGATCTCTCCTGCTATGGGCAAAAGAAATTCCTGACCCCGAATATCGACCGCCTTGCTAGTGAAGGCATGAAATTCACGAACCACTACTCGGGTTCAACGGTATGCGCCCCAACTCGAAGCGTCATCATGTCCGGCCTCCATACGGGGCACACTCCCAGTCGGGGAAACCGGGAAATCAGGCCTGTAGGGCAATTCCCGATACCCGCTGGGACCTTCACAATTGCCGAGGCCCTCAAAAACGCTGGCTACGCCACCGGCGCCTTTGGGAAATGGGGCCTTGGGAATCCAGGATCCGAGGGCGACCCGATTCATCAGGGATTCGATCGCTTCTTTGGCTACAACTGCCAGCGAAACGCGCACACCTACTATCCCACCTGGCTTTTTGACGACCTCCATAAAATTGAACTGGACGGAAAAACCTACGCTCACGACCTCATCATGGACAAGACCGTGGAGTGGATCGATCGCCAGCACGATAAACCCTTCTTTTGCTTTCTTCCGGTCACGATCCCGCACGCCGCCATGCATGTTCCGGAAAAATATGCGGCTCCTTTCCGCAAGAAGTTTCCGGAATTTGAAAACAAGGTCGGACGCTACGGCAACAACAAGCCCTTCGCAAAGAATCCAGCAGCCCAATTTGCTGGAATGATGACCGCCCTTGACGAGGGGATCGGGCGGATACTTAAAACGCTGGAGAGACACCAGATCGATACGAACACCATAATCCTTCTTAGTTCCGACAATGGCCCGCACAAGGAAGGCGGGCACATGCCGAAATACTTCAATTCCAGCGGAGGCCTGAGGGGTTTCAAGCGTGACCTTTATGAAGGCGGAATTCGCTGCCCCCTTCTTGTTCGCTGGCCCGGAAAGATAAAAGCTGGAACAACCAGCGACCATATATCAGCTCATTGGGACCTCTTTCCCACCCTCTGTGAGCTGGCAGGAACGGAAACCCCAGAAGGCCTGGATGGAATGAGCTTCCTTCCAGCGCTACTCGGTGCCGAACAGACACAACATGAATATCTCTACTGGGAATTTTTTGAGGGAGGTGGCAAGCGCGCTGTCCGCATCGGAAAGTGGAAAGCCGTTCAGAACCAGGTCAACAGGGAGGGGCAGAATGCGCCCATCGAAATTTATGACCTCGAAAGCGATCGTGCAGAGACCCGCAATCTGGCCGATCAGAATACTGAACTTATTACCCGGGTCCGGAATATCTTCAAGCGAGCCCATACTCCTTCTGCTCTTTGGAAGTTTAATTGGGAAAAATAACAGACCCTCTCCCGTTGATGAAGATCTTGATTGCCCTTACCTCTGCCCTTCTTCTCTCCCTGCCAGCACAGGGAGCTGGTGCAGATATCCAGTTTGCCTGTGAGGTCGAGTCCGTCCAACCCGGAGTTCCCTTTACGGTTGGCCTTCATGTTCTTCCTCAAAAAAACTACCATACCTACTGGAAATATCCCGGTATCGTTGGCCTGCCTACCTCTGTCGAATGGAAGCTGCCAGAGGGTTTTCATGCTGGGGAGATCTCCTGGCCTACTCCCGAGATTGTGGACATGTCGGGCCATCCAGCGCATGGATTCCGCCGCGAATTACTACTGCTGGTAGTCATCACTCCACCAAAAAAAATTCTGACCAGCACAGTAACGATCTCAGGAGAACTGGCATGGATGGCCTGTCACAAGGAATGCCACCCGGGGTTTGCAACTCGCTCTATCGAACTCCCTGTGAATCACACCGCCAACCCGATATATGACCGCAAGTGGGCTGCCGCCATCAAGAGAGAACGCGCGGCTCTGCCTCAGGAGTGTTCCCTATGGAAAGTTTCGGTTGAATCGGAGGCTGACGCGAACCCCGTAGTAATTCGAGTGAAGCCCTCCACAGGAGCCTCAAAGAATCCCGGCCAGGTTTACTTTTTCAGTGAGGACGGGCAGATCACGTCCGAACCTGCTCAGAGGGTACATCGTCAAAACGATGGCAGCTACCTGATCAGGGGTACCCGGTCCGATTTCAGCCCGAAAGGCAGAACAACCCTCTCGGGAACTCTGGTCGCGTCAAAAGGATGGGCCGAAGGAACACCGCTGCCTGCCTTCCGGGTAAATCCGGCCTACCCGTCGAAATAAAGCCGAGATTACTTTCCAATTCGAGCTCGGTCCCGGTCCTGCTTCTTCTTTGGCTCTGGCGTAAAGGCCCCAGCCCCAGGAGCAAAGTCCCAAGGCTGCGTCTTTTCGCCAAGGCCATCGAGAAACGCACCTGCAGAGAATGCGAGATAGAATGGACCATCTCCTTTCCGCATACGGTTCTCATCATAGAGTTTCTTCATGGAAGGAAGGGCAGCCCGGGCATCCTTCCCCAGCAGTTCAATGGCCCTGCAAGCCCTCAGGGCCACCCACCAATCCTCATGAGCGAGTTCCCTTATCAGGCACTCAAGGGCCGCTTTCCGACTACTCCCCTCCCGGGCAAGCCAATCCGCAGCCTCAATTCTGACTGAGGCCGAAATATCTTCCAGATAGTCAACTAGTCGCTCCCTGTTCTCGTAATCTCCAGCCCGCAAGGCAATGATCGCCCAATAACGTTCTATGGGATCATCCGATTGCAGCAGCTTGAGCGCGGTTTCAAAATCTGATCGACCGACAAGGTCTGCGGCACTCCACGCCTTTGCCAGATCTGGCTGGTGATCACTTTTCCCACGAAGAATGTCATACAAGGGCTTCCCCTCGTCCCTTACCCAGCTCCACATCTCGTCTTCCGGAATTGCACCCGGGTCCCTCAACCTCAGGCGTTCGGACTCATGGGCCCGGCGATGCGCTCGGAGAGCATCCTGCTGCTCCACGGTCATCACGCCCTTCAGTAGATTAACCAGGTTATGTGGATCCGAATCACAATCATAAAAAGCCTCGGCCGGCTTTCCAGGCCCCGCATAATCCATCTGCGCCTTGTTCAACGTCTGGGGGGCCTCCTCAGCAAGACGGGTGATCTCCTGCCGAGTTACGCCGAGATCGGAAAATACACTGGGCTGATTATGGCTTAAATGTGGATGATAATTCCGAACATAAAGATACTTTCTGCTCCGCAGCGAGCGGGCGCATTCGAAAACCTCATCAACCCGGTCCCTGCACCCATAAACGTAATCAGGCTCTGGATCACAGTTCCGGCCCAGAAACCTCCGCCCCTGCATATAATCCTTTTTGCCGAGTTCTGCCAGATTCAGCACCGTCGTAGGGAAGTCCACAAAACTCACGAGCTCCTCATTCACTGTCCCGGGAGGAGAGGGCGCGAGGTGCTGGTAGCATCGGGGGAAGCGCACCATGAGCGCTACTCGCATTCCGGAGTCATACAGCATCCTTTTCCCCCTCGGCATCCCAGTGCCGTGATCCGAGTAGAAGAACACAATTGTATTCTCCGCATGCCCATCCTCTTTAAGCTCTTTCAGTAGTCGCCCCGTGTTTTTGTCCATCACGGTCACGCAGTCATACATCCGCGCCCATTCCTTCCTAATCAATGGCGTGTCCGGGTAGTAGGGAGGCAGGGGAACTTTCCCCGGGTCATGAATCTCTTCCTCGGAAAGATGAGACTGCACCTCTCTTTTAAATACTTCGTGGGGCCACACCGTCGTCCGGGACTGATGAGTAGTCATGTCATTGAACACAGAAAAAAAGGCCTGACCTTTTCTGCGCTGACCGCTCCGCCAGTGAGCCTCACCACTGGACTCATTCCACGCCTCGGCAATCAACCGCTGAGTCGCGCCATTATTATAATCCGTCTTCACGTTGTTACTTGTGAAGTAGCCCGCCCCCCGCAGGTAGCTGGGAAAGGCCTTCACCCCGTCCGGAATTGGGAAGGCCGATCGCATCTGGTGCGCACCCAGACTGACCGTCGTCACTCCCGTGATCAGGCAGGCCCGTGAAGGTGAGCAGACTGGTGCTGCCGCGAAAGCGCGGGTGTAACGCACGCTCTCCTTCGCAAACCGGTCCAAGTGTGGAGTAGTAGAGAACTCATCACCATAACATCCAAGATAAGGACTCATATCCTCCGCTGTGATCCATAGAATATTTGGATCCAGTTTGCGGGCCCGGATATTGCGAAAGCGAACGGTCCCTCCCTTGCCGTGATGCTGTATCCCGAAGTAGCCTCCCAGCTGCCGCTCTTCGTAGAGTTCTGCAATCAAAGTTCCGTTAAGGTATGTTCGCACCAGAGACCCCCGGGCCACGACCCGGAAATGATTCCAATCTCTTTCTTTCAACAAACCTTTGATCTTTTTTTGGTAATCCAGATTCTGGTCCTTCGTCGGGTAAAGCCATCCTCCCAGACCAATACCATAGATACTCGCTGGCCTTTGAAGATCGATCTCACACTGATACCCCTTTGGCTTGCCTGAATTACCCGAGCAACGATAGGCAAAGCCGGAGTTGAAATTCACCTCCCGGGCATCCACCGGCAAGAGAACCTCAAGCTCTGCCTCGAAATCGCGCATGGCGATGTCCGTAGTAACCCAGCAGTTGGTTTTCGATAGCAGCTCCAAGGCCCCATCCTTCACTTCGAAGCGGATAACCTTGCTTCGGGGGGTCCACCCCTCGGTGGTCTTCCCATCAAAGAGGTCAACCCACTCTGCTGCGAGAGCAGATGACAATACGGAAAGAATGCAAATGCACAAAATTGCCGCTCCTGAACGAGTTAGCTTACTCACTCCTCTCGTGTATGCCTTCCGTGGCATCGAGAAAAGGCAATCTCCTAAAATTCGACTCGCCATTCAATATAGAGCTTTGTCAGCCTCATAAGATCCCTGCTCATCATGCGATTGTCCACTTTTCTGCTATTAAGCCTCTCTCTCCTTTTACCAGTCTCGGCGCAAAAGAAAAAAGAGAGACCGGCCAGCAGCTCCAGCAAATCCCCCGACCTATCACAGTATTACATCAATCAGAAAACCTCCCCCCGGGCACAACAGACCCAACCCGTTGTGACCTCCCTACCCCTCAACTTGGTAAAGGGGGATCGGATCGCACTCATCGGAAGTGGAGTTCTTGATAACGCTCGGCATCACGGTTTCTTTGAAACCCTGCTTCACCAGCGTCATCCCCGACATGAACTCGGCGTAAGGAATTTATCTTGGCCTGCAGACGAGGTCGATCTCCAGCCAAGACCTGCAAACTTTGGAGACCTCGACCAGCACCTTACCTACTACAGGACCGATGTCATTTTTGCTGCCTTTGGTTACAACGAGTCGTTTGCAGGCCGCGAGGGGCTACCGGCCTTCAAGGCTCGGTTCAACGCATTTTTATCCCAGATCAAGTCCCGGGCATACAACGGAACAAGTGGAGCTCGAATCATTGTCCTGTCTCCCATCGCTAATGAGGACGTCAACGGCGTAGCAGCAGGTGAGCGTAATAATGAAAACCTGAAACTCTATACTGCGGCCATGTCTGAAATCGCTGCAAAGAATGCAGTGGCGTTCGTCGACGTTTTTGGTGCCACTGCCTCAGCCATGGCAGAAAGGGAAACCGACCTGACTACCAACGGAAACCAATTGAACCAAAACGGACAGCTCCTGCTTGCAAGAACACTCTACCGCCAACTGTTTGGGGAAACCGCTCCAGAGGAAAATGAGGCCATTCGAGAGCTGGTGGTGGACAAGTCCGACCAGTTTTTCCACCGCTACCGCCCACTGAACACATTCTATTATACCGGTGGACGCAACAAGAGGTATGGTTACATCGACTTCTTGCCAGCCATGAGAAACTTCGACCTCATGGTGGCAAATCGCAACGAGGCCATCTGGAGAATGGCTCAGGGTCAGAACGGCACCGTAAATGATTCCAACCTCCCCGCATTAGAACAAGCCGCCGAGGGTCGTGGAGCGAACAAATGGCTTTCACCCAAGGATGAGCTTGCCGCTTTCCAGATCGACAAACGGTTTGAAGTGAACTGCTTTGCCTCCGAAGACCAATTTCCGGACCTAGCTTGCCCAATTCAAATGCGCTGGGATTCCCGTGGCAGGCTATGGGTTTCCTGTTCAACAACCTATCCGCACCTCTATCCCGGCAAAAAACCCAATGATAAAATTATTATCCTCGAAGATCTAGATGGAGACGGGAAGGCGGACAAGTCGACAGTTTTTGCAGACAACCTAGAAATTCCTCTCTCCTTCGTTCTCGGGAGAAATGGCGTCTACGTCTCCGAGGAGCCTCATTTGATCTACCTTGCCGATACCAATGGAGATGATAAAGCGGACCACCGCGAAATCGTACTGACCGGATTCGGCTGTGAAGACTCTCACCACGCTCTGCATGACTTCGTATGGACTCCAGATGGAGATCTCATGTTCCGGGAGTCTATTTTTCATAATTCGCAGGTAGAGACCGCATACGGCCCTGTCCGAGCGAAAAACAGCTCGTGGTTTCGATTCCGGCCGGAGTCACATAGGCTCACTGCATTTGGTGGGTATCCTAACACCAATCCGTGGGGTGTTACCTTTGATGATTGGGGGCAGCACGTGGCAAGTCATCCGATATTCGCCACCGCCTTTCATTCCACCAACGCTCCTTACCCCTCACAGCACCCCAGAGCCAATGGCATCCCTGCCTACTCCGGAGTCTGTGGCCAGGAATTTGTCGATTTTCCCTTCTGGCCAGAGGACATGCAGGGAGGATTTGTAAAGGTCCGATATAAACCCACCAACAGAGTTGAGTTTCACCGATGGACTGAGAGTGGAGACCATTTCCGTGAACAGTTTCAGTTCAACCTGATTTTTTCTACAAACCTTTCGTTTATTCCGGTGGACATTCGTTTCGGCCCCCGAGGGGCCTTGTACATCTGTGACTGGTATAACCCCATAAAGGGGCACGCTCAATATTCACTGAGGGATCCAAGGCGTGATCGTAAATCAGGCCGCATCTGGCGCATCGTTCCCAAAGGGGCAAAACTACAGGAGCCCCCCCGGATCGCAGGTGCTCCAACCCTCTCTCTTCTCGAGCTTCTGAAACGCCAGGAATACCGCTACCGCTACTGGGCCAAGCGGGAACTGCGCGACAGGCCTCAGCAGGAGGTCGAAGACAAGCTGACTTCGTGGGTAAACAAACTGGACCGCAAAGAGCACCGGTTCCGCCACCATCAGATCGAAGCCCTCTGGACCTACAGAGGGATTGGATCCTCGAATCCCAAGCTGCTCTTGGAGCTTCTGGACTGTGACCTTCATCATGCGCGCGCTGCTGCAACGCGCCAATTACGCTATGCCGATTGTGGATTAAGCAGCAAGGAGAGAGACCACCAGCTCCTTCTTAGATCGAAAGATGAAAATGAGCTCGTCCGTCTGGAAGCAGTGACTGCCGCCACCTACATCGCTACCCCGCAGGCATTCCAAGCAGTATTGGCTGCAATACAACGGCCCCGGGAAGCGCATCTTAATTACGCGATCAGGACCGCCCTGGGCTCGGAATCTCTCCTTCCTTTCTGGCGTGAGACCACACCTCTGACGATAGAACAGTTCATGGCAGCTTTTAATCTCAGCTCTCAAAAAAAGGCTGGAAGTTCTACCCTCAACGCAAGAGACGCCGCCTTCGACTCTCAGGCAAACCTTGCAGAGATCAAGATCAGCTGCGTCACCGGCAGACTTCTCTTCAGCAAGAAAAGGTTTGAGGTGGAGGCAGGGCAAGCCGTCAAGCTGGTCTTCACGAATCCAGACGCAACGCCCCATAATCTTCTGATTCTCCAGTCCGGAACTCCCGTCGAGAGTGTGGGGCTGGCTGCGAATGAGATGGCAAAAAGCCCGGAAGGGGCAAAAAACAACTTTATTCCTGACGATGAACGGATTCTGCACGCCACAAAGATGCTCGGACCAAACTCCTCCGAGACACTGCGCTTCCTTGCACCTGAGCAGCCCGGCACCTACCCCTTTCTCTGCACCTTCCCGGGGCACTGGGTCCTGATGAAAGGTGTGATGATCGTCAAATAGCTTTAATGCTCCTCTGAAAAAACATGAAAATTTTGATTCTTCTTACCACGATCTCCTTTCTCCTGGCCGCTGCCAACGTTCAGGCAGTCCCAAATTTTGTTTTCATTCTCGCTGATGATATGGGCTACGGCGATGTGTCCCACGCCGGAGGGAAGATCTCCACTCCCAATCTTGACAAGCTTCGTGCGCAGGGAATGCGCTTCACAGATGCTCACACTACCTCTTCTGTGTGCACACCAACCCGATACGGAATCCTGACCGGCCGATACAACTGGCGCTCCCGACTGAAGAAAAGCGTCCTCTTCCCCCCAGATCGCTCGATCATGGACCCGGCACGAAAAACAATTGCGGGCTTTCTCAAAGACCGGGGATATCGCACATGCGTCGTTGGAAAATGGCATCTGGGTTTGAATTGGCATATGCTGCCAAAGCCTGCAAAAGCGGCCACTGGGCCAACCAAAGGCACCTGCTGGAATATCGACTTTTCCAAGCCTCCGCAACAAGGACCTCTGAAGCTCGGATTCACCGAAGACTTCCTTTTTCCCGCCTCGCTCGATATGGCCCCCTACCTTTACCTGCGCAATGACAGAGTCACTGCAATCCCGACGGTCAGTAAGGGGTGGAATCGACAAGGGCCTGCCACACCCGACTTTGAAGCAAAGAACTGCCTTATTGATTTTGCGCGAGAATCGCGAGGCTTCATCAAGTCGGCGGTGGCGAGCGACTCTCCTTTCTTTCTCTATTTACCACTGACCAGCCCCCACACCCCGATCGTGCCTTCAAAAAAATGGCAGGGCAAATCTCCACTCGGACCTTACGGGGACTTCGTGATGGAAACGGACTGGGTCGTCGGACAGGTCATGCAGGAACTCGCGGAGCAAAAGGTCACTGAGGATACAGTCCTCGTCTTTACCACCGACAACGGATGCTCTCCTGCGGCGGGCATTCCGAAACTTATCTCCCAGGGGCACAAGCCCAATGGAGACTGGCGCGGTCACAAGGCTGACATCTACGAAGGCGGTCACCGGGTTCCTTTTCTTGTCCAGTGGCCTGCCCGGGTACACGCAGGAAGCTCCTGCGATCTGACAGTGTGCACCACGGACTATTTCGCAACGGTAGCCGATATTCTTGGGGTTCGGGGACGCCAGTTCCCTCAAAATGCAGCAGAGGATTCTTTCTCTTTCCTGGCAGCTCTGGGCAACCCCGACCTGCAAACCCCAACTCGACCCTATACCATTCACCACTCCATTAATGGCTCCTTTGCCATTCGTAAGGGTCCATGGAAGCTCTGCCTCTGCCCCGGCTCAGGAGGTTGGTCCTCTCCCAGGCCGGCCAAGGCCCTTAAGGACAAGTCACTTCCTCCCATTCAATTATTTAACCTTGCTAACGATCCCGCAGAAACCACGAACCTGCAAGCAGGGCATCCAGATATTGTACAAGATCTTGTGGAGGACCTCCACCACACCATTCAAGCAGGGCGATCAAATTCGGGCACTCCTCGCTCCAACGAGGGCTGGCCCAAAACCTTTCCGCAGGCAGTCCTCAACCTCTTCCCACAATTGGCAGGAAAGTAATACAGCTCAGGAGATCCGCTTTTCTACAAATCGAAAGCGCTCATCATAAGCTCCACCATTATGCTTCAAGCAGCAGGTATAGCAGGCTGACGTTCCCGTCATCCTCCGAACTCGATCAAATACTGCCCAGCACCCAGGGCAGAAATAGCGCCATTTCCGCCGTATGGTTCGCGTGGGAAGAGGAAGGTTGTGGCCTGCTTTCTCTCCGGGAATTCCCAGATCACAACACGCCCTGCGCCATTCCGGACCATGGGGCTTTATTCGCCTCCGGCCTGCTCGCTCATAAGCTACCAGATGCGCTAATTCATGTAGAAATGTACGCTCTGTTTCATCCTGCGATATAGCCTGCAGGGCGGGATTTAATTCCACCACAGCATCGGGCCATGTCGCCCGTCCCGCTGTCGACCTCATCCGAGCGTTCCACCTGACGGCAACCTTATGCGCGAGCGAGTTGAGCCCCAATTCGAGACAAATTCTCCCAGCCCTATTCGTGAGCTCAAGATCTTTCCCAAGTGGCCGTAGTTGCTTCCGCCCCTCCTGCCTCTCTCCCCCTTTGAAGGAAAGCTGCAACTGCAGAGTGGCCTCTTCCACCCTCGTAGTATCGGTGAACCATGCAGAGAATTCAAGGGTAGACCCCGGATGTTCTCCGTAATTTACGAACGTAACCCCTTACCGCATGAGCGCTGAGGAGCAGCCTGAATCTCCGGGTAAATCGTAGGAACTGGTCAGGATGAGGCCGCTATCGCCTTGCGGGTGCTTTCCAGTCGGCCGCCTTAACGGGCTGGGCCAACTTGGGGAACTTCTTTCCCTTTTCTGGGAGACGAACTGAAATCGGCCCTCCCTCACAGACTGCTACCACGAGTAGCCCTGTCCGCTTCAGAGATGAAAGATACTCCTCCGTCAACGGAACACGCCCCGTCGCCTGATCAAGAGTGACGGGAAGCAGGCGAATCCATGATGCATTCCTGGCGTAGAAGTCCCGCCATGAGACCAGCTTTCCCCTTCGCTCACTGTCAACCCGGGATTTGAAGCGGGAAGGCGTAAGCACCACCGATCCCCGAGGCAAAATAGTCCAGCTCGAGGAACTACTGACAATTGTTGACCGGGCCACCAGACTTTCCCGGCGTTTTTCCAACTGTGAAGACACCTCCGGATTCACTTCTTCAGTTCTGGGCTTCTCGATGTCTGCAAGCCTGACCTTTCGTGCCTTCAGACCTGGATCACGGGGCCTCTGTAGCTTGGAAAGTTGTTCATGCGTCATGCGAGGACGCACCTTGACTCTCTCCTCTCCCCTCACGGCTCCGTCGGAAAGGCGGACCGGCTCCACCGCGCCCACGACACCAAGTCCTAGGCCGGCCAACAAAACCACGGTTCCTATCGTTTTCATCTCACACATCTTACTTCGCGGGGCTGACGCTCAAACGGCTTACTCCTGGTCAACGACTCCACCATTGATTTCAATGGTTCGGTCAACGTTGACCTCAGCAGAATCGAGAAGGTCCGTGCCAAAAGGGGTTCTGTGCAGCAGCTCTATGGTGTGGAGGCCCTCCTCCGTGAAATACTGGTCGATACCTTTGACGGTCAGATTACGATCTCGTGGAATTGAATCCTCGATGATCACGTAGCTTGAATTTACCGGTTTTGTTTTGCCTGGATACTCTCTTCTCGGCCCTTCATAGACCCTGAGATACGTGGTGCTGTCAGGATACAGGTTCTCGAGGTTGACCAAGACAGGAGGAACCTCTTCATAATATCTGGATGGGTTGAGTCCGCTGATCTCGCCTGTGGCGATTGGCCAGATTTGAACTTTTTCAGAGTCCAGAATCGTCGCAGATACTCCAAAATCAGCTTGTGCGGTAATCGTGAACACTTCTTCGCCGCTAACCCGAGTCAGATCAGGTCCAGTAAGATTCGTTGCAGAGAATGTCACGGTAGTGTCGGCCGTTTGCTCCATATAACCTTCCGTCACAACTGTTCCCACCGGGTTTTTTTCGCCTTCAAAACTGTAAACGCCCTCGGGGTAAGCAAAGGCGTAGTTGGTATAGTCTACCCACTTTGCCGCATCTGGTGCGGTCGCATAGTTTGGGTCGCTCTCATCAATGAGGCCCCTGACCGAGATACGAACCTGAAACGGCTGGTCCACTCGCGTCCGCGGAACCGCCCTGTAGGGATCTCCTGTAATAATACTGATCGACGCGTTCGGCGTGTAAGCCGTCACATACTGCTCGTCCAAGCGGTATTCCGTAACACTCTGGTCGTGAATGGACCACAACTCAAAGAAAGAACCCGCAGCACTGACTCCCGTGGGAGAAATTTTCACCCCACTAGAGCGAATACCCATATCCCATTCAAGGCCGCTATCCTGCTGTATCTGGCGGACGAAGTTGACATATTCCTCAGGAGAGGCGTGCAGAAAAGAGGGACAAAGTGCGAGAAGAGAAGCTAAATAATGTCTCATGATAGAATCGGGTGAACGTCAGAAAAATAAGTAGATTTAGAATGCTCTTGTTTTGCTATTTCCTGCCCAGCTTGATCACCCCTCGGTCATCAACAGCTCCTGCAATCACTTGAACGTTTCCCGCTTGAGCAAAGTCTGTATTCAACCGGCTACGATCTACACCACTCTGCTCCTCCTCAACCTGGCTGAGGGTTGTCATACACACGATGTCCTGCATATCGAACCACCACGCTCCCGGGCTACTGGTTCCAAGTTCAAAGGTATGGATGATATCCCGGGGGCCAAGCACTACGTGATTTTCCTCATCAAGAAACTGCGTCATGAAACTCTCTATCCGTCCCTGCTCATAGGCCGGAACAAAGTCAGGAACTCTGTCCCCATTCACCATTCCAATGACCGACAAACTAGACCCGGAGGTCGATTGTGTTTCATACCATGTGCCAGAGGCTGTCTGGCTCCGTGCAGAAAAGTCAATCTGGGTGTTGGCTGGAACATCGCTCTTCTGAAACACGATCTCGTCCGGTCGCACATCACCCTCCCTACCGTAAAAAATTAATTCCCATGGTGCTGAGGCACCGACCCTGACCCACAGAGCAGCAGGCAGCTGAGTCGAGCCCGCTTGGAGTGCTACTCCCATAACCCGGACCTTGAGGTCTACCCTCTGTTGCAGGCTGATGGTCCCATTGGGGTCGAGCTCGCTTATATCCGCGACCGCCTGAGGATATTCGATACCCCAAACCATTCTGGGCCGAACACCTGGCTGAACGACGGTCGGGGTCACTGAGATGGAGCCGATCGGCGTGTAGGGATCCTTGTGGCCGTTACTAACGTCGTTAGAGAGAATGCGAGGCGCGTCGCCGAGAAGGGAGGATCCCAAGGCGAAGAAGAGTGCCAATTGAGCTGCTTTTTTGATCATGCGTGCGGGGGGTGAACGGGGGTAATTCTTTCGAATTTCCAATAAAATTACAAACAGTGACCTCTTGGGCAACAAAAATATTAAAATTACTTGATAATATAGCCTAAGGCACCTTAAAAACAGCATTTGCTCTCAAAAATTGGCTTCACGTTTGGCTCCGTTGACTGCCCCTCACTAGAGTGGTTTCATACAATCCACGCTCTTCCCCCTACTCCCACCCTCGCCGAGAAATTTTCTTTTGAGGATCCTGATTGCCCGTAAAACCCCATAAATTATTGGGGAAATAGAACCAGCCCTAATTCGGAGGTCCCGAGGATCACTTGCCTCATAGGCCCAGGCCTCCTTGGTTAGCGCCCCTCTTGCTTGAGCCCGAGCGCCAAATTTACGGTCCTTTCGTGTTTTTGCGGTTCTGGGGGGCCATATGGTTGACTCTCCTAAAAAATTTTATAATACTTACTATTAGTTCCCCCTTACAAGATGACTCTTTCTGGAATCCATTATGCGATTTCGGCCCTCCCTTGCGTGGCCGTGATTCTGAGTGGAATTCTGGGCCTCTTGAGCCCTCCGGCATCAGCGAACGTCCTGACAACGAGCGAACGAGCGGCCCAGACTCATGAAGAGTTTCTGAAGGATCGCAGAGTGTCGCTCTCTGCACGGAAAAACCCCTACCTGGGACCGCGCATCGCCCAAGTCGTCGACGAAGCCCCTCCCCCATGGAAGGTTAGGAACAACCCTTGGCGCTACCAGATTAGAGCTACGGTCTTCTGGGTCGGGGAGCGCTCTACGCCCGGCAACCCAACTCCCAACACCGCAAGTTCGTGGGATCCCAACTGGGAACAGAACTTCGGAGGCTACGACCATCCTTTCAAGCGGAAAGCATTTCGCCCCGCTGGTTTTGAACCAAAGCTCAATCCCTTTTACGTAGCTCTCCCCTACAATGACCTCGTCGCAGGGCACGGTCATCGACCCGAAGCCTCTTCAATTATCCCATGGTTCTGGCAAATTTACCGAGGCCCCGGAATCTCCGTTTGTCACAATCGGTGGATCGCGATTCATCACGAAGGAAAAATTGCCTATGCGCAATGGAAGGACGTTGGTCCATTCACAGTCGATGACTGGCCTTATGTGTTTCAGGGCAAACAGCCTCGCCCGAACCGTAATCAGAATGCGGGCATCGATGTAAGTCCTGCAGTCCGCGACTTCCTTGTGATGCGAGGTAATGCTGAGGTCGACTGGAAATTTGTAGAAGAATCCGAGGTCCCTGCCGGGCCATGGGAAAAATGGATTCACCCATCCATCACACCCTCTGAACAGCCGGGAGCGCTTTCTGATCTCTGATTCCTCTAAACACCTATTCGAACCACCACCTTTCAACCCGCCCGCGGAAGTTAAGGCTTCTGCGGAGAATCCACTCCGCTTCTCCGGATAATTACCGGGGGGGTATCATCCTCGACAATTCCGCCGTTATGATAAACTACAGAGAATCTCGACGACCGATCCCCACGCTTTGTGTCTACAACCTCTGTCAGAACCAGCATGAGACTCCGCCCCGCTGCAGGCTCAAGCTGGTAGGCTATCGAGCTGGAAGACACCCCTGCGAGAGGCTCCTTGCGACTTTTCGCACCCAGCGCCAATGGTCCATGCCGCTGGGCAAGAATTCGTTTCAATTCAGCGAACTGTCCGCGAACGAAACTGCTCTTTCTTCCAGGATAGGTGTAATGAAGAGCTACCTCAAAAAGCATTCCGTCAATAAATCGAGCCTCGAGTGTAGTCGCGTCATGACCCGGCAAGTTGCCTTTGGGAGAGGATACCAGAAGAACCTTCAAACGGGGATCGGAAGCCGGCGCTTTAATAGTCTGGTCGAGGCTACTCCGCGACGCCCAGTCCACGAGACCATTCGGGGGCTCTCCCCACTTAAGCCCAAAGGGCGGAAGCAAGGGCTCAGCAGCCTGCGAAAAGCAAAT
>TARA_B100001057_G_scaffold97127_5_pt1 | contig 21073 bp, 16 predicted proteins | sample TARA_B100001057 | Tara Oceans TARA_B100001057 (sample SAMEA2621839) | marine metagenome | biome: marine biome (ENVO:00000447); feature: surface water layer (ENVO:00002042); material: "saline water (ENVO:00002010), including plankton (ENVO:xxxxxxxx)" | depth 5 m
CGGCCTTGCTTCCCGCGTCTGTGCCGAAAACGGAGCATCCATCGTCAAAACTTACTACACCGAAGGCTTCGAAAATGTCGTGGCAGCCTGTCCCGTCCCAGTCGTCATCGCTGGAGGCAAAAAGCTCCCTGAGCTCGAAGCTCTCGAACTTTGCTATAACGCCATCCAGTGTGGTGCTTCGGGAGTCGACATGGGCCGTAATGTCTTCCAGTCCGACAAACCACTTGCCATGATGAGAGCGGTCAAGGAAGTTGTCCACAACGGAGCAAAGCCTGCCGAAGCGATCGAAATCTACAATGCCGGATAGCCTCCGCGACAGGTGGCCTACCTTTTAGGTATTCCAGCTATCAGGCTAACTTTTAAACCCTGGGTCTTTCGACAAAGGCCCGGGGTTTTCCGCCCCAACGGGTTAGACAAACTTAGCTCAGGACGCCAGTCTCAATCCTCCAACTTCAAACCCTTTCCAAAATGACACGCGCCGAAAAAATCGACCTTATCCGTTCTCGCCCACAACTCTCCGTCGCCACTCTTAGCGCTGATATGGGAAACCAAAACGCAGCCCTCCAAATTCTGCAGGAAAACAACGTCAATCTCCTTCACTTTGATGTCATGGACGGCAATATCTGGCCCAATATTACGGTTGGATCTCCATTTGTCGGCGGACTCAAGACCGATCTCCTTAAGGATGTTCATCTCCTCATCAACAAACCAAAGCAACACATCGATTCGTTTGCAAAAGCCGGAGCAGATCTCATCTCCTTCTCCGTAGAATATACGGCACATATCGATGATACTCTCTCTCGTATTTCCGCACACGAAAACATCCTCCGTGGCGTCTCCCTCAATCCCGGCACCTCCCCCAGTTTCATCAAAAACTACCTCGATCAGATTGACTACGTTCTTCTCCTTGGCGTTGGACCCTACTCTGGGAAAGAACTCTTCCTTGACGACATCCCCGCCAAAATCAAAACCCTTCTTGAGTGGAAACCTGAACTCCTCATCTGTGTCGACGGCGGTGTCAACAAAACCACTATGCCGCAAATTGCGGCAATGAAGCCCCACTTTGTCGTCTCCGGATCCGCTATCTTCAACAAGGAAGACCCCGTCGAAAACCTCGCTTTTTTCAACAACGCCCTGACCTAAGGGTAGCTGAAAACTCAACTTCTAGGTCCAACCATAACCGATTATCCTGATTGATTCAAACTTCCCACTCATACTATGTCTGAACAAATCCACGCCAACAAAGTCGCTATCGTCACCGGAGCTTGCGGAGGAATCGGCCGCGCCACTGCCGAACGTCTTCGCAACGACGGTGCCACCGTCGTCGGGCTAGACATCAATCCCAACGTTGTCACCAATCTCACTGGAGAACGGCTTTCCGGAGCAGTCTGCGACATCACCGATGATGCCGCCCTCAAGGCTGCCGTCGACAAAACTATCGCCACCCACGGTGGGCTCGACATCATCGTCGCCAATGCAGGCATCTTTAAATCCGGCGAATATATTGATGCCGAAGAAGATAGCTGGGATCTCCATCTCCGAATTAATCTGACTGCGACTCAACGTTTTCTAAAATTCTCCATCCCAGCCCTCAAAGAAAGCGACAAAGCACCCAGCATCATCATCATTGGTTCACGAAACTTCGCCGCTCCTGGTCCCGGCGCTTCCGCCTACTCCGTCACAAAAGCCGGCGTAACCCAACTCGCTCGCGTCGCCGCACTCGAGCTTGCTCCCTTCGGTGTGCGCGTCAACATCCTCCACCCCGATGCCGTTTTTGACACCGAAATCTGGACAGACGAAGCGCTTGAAAAATCCGCAAAGCGCTATGGTATGACGGTGCAGGAATATAAGACAAAAAACCTCCTCAGCACCGAGATTACCTCCTCCGGCGTCGCCGCCTTAGTCAGCACGGTCGCTGGTCCCGTCTTTTCGGCCACCACTGGGGCCCAGATCCCTATCGACGGTGGAAACGATCGTGTGATTTAGGTAAGTTTCCATGATTGGTCTGACGCGTTCTAGGTGCTAGCGTTCTCGCCAATCACCAATGAAATTCTCGGTCTCTTTTCTGCTCAGCACCCCCCTGCTTTTCCTCAATCTTTTTGGAGAAAAGCCCAATCCAAAATCGCTGGAATTTACGAAGTGGACTCCCAACTTTCTCGTTCCCGATCCGGTTGCTCTCTCTTTCGACAACCAAGGGCGGGCCTACGTCACACAGACGCAACGACGCAAAGCAAACGATCTCGATATTCGACAGAACCGTGACTGGATTCCAGATGATCTAAGTTTCAAAACTCCAGACGGAAAGCGGGCTTTCTATCACAAGGCCTTCACTTCCCAAAACAGCGACGCCAATAAAAGACGAGTCAAAGATTTCAACAAGGACGGAAAACACGACTTGGCCGACCTTAGATTTCTCTCAGAACGTATCCATCTCATAGAAGACACCGACAGCGATGGCCTTGCCGACAAGACATCGATCTATGCCGAAGGATTCACTGATGAGATCGGAGGGATCGCCGCCGGAGTTCTTCATTACGATGGTGATGTTTACACCACGATCGTACCCGATGTATGGAAGCTTCGTGACACCAATGATGATGGCAAAGCCGATCAGCGGCAATCCATTGCCTATGGCTTCGGAGTCCACCTCGCCTACGCCGGCCATGACATGCATGGCCTAACCGTGGGCCCCGATGGTCGCATCTACTGGACGATCGGCGATAAGGGAGTAGGGGCCTCCTCCAAAGAAGGTCGACATTTCCAATACCCCAACCAAGGTGCCGTTCTTCGCTGCGACCCCGATGGATCTAACTTTGAAGTCTATGCCCGAGGACTCCGCAATGTGCAGGAAATAGCCTTTGACCAGTACGGCAACATGTTCGGGATCGACAACGACTCCGACCGACCCGGCGAAAAAGAACGCTTCGTTTACATCGTTCAACACATGGATGCTGGTTGGCGTTCTAACTGGCAGTATCGCAATGGAACTTTCAATCCATGGATGGATGAAAACCTCAGTATTCCATGGCACAAGGGGCAGCCTGCCTACATCACCCCCCCTATCAGTCTCTATAACAACGGCCCGGCTGGACTCGCGTTTAATCCCGGAACCGCCCTCGGGGAAGCATGGCAAAATTACTTCTTTCATACCAGCGCCCCCAACGGCCAACAATGGGCCTTTCAGGTCGAGCAAGATGGCGCTTCCTTCAAAATGATCAACGATATGCAAATCGGAAATGGCGTTCCCATCGTCGGAATCAATTTCGGTCCCGATGGAGCTCTCTATGGGGTCGACTGGGGAGGCGGTTATCCTCTCAACGAAAAGGGAGCTATTTGGAAGTGGGACGTGAAAGAAAAACATTCTCTACGTGCGCTGACCGCCAAACTTCTGCGGTCGGATTTTTCAAAAAAAGTACCCAACGAACTTATCGCAACCTTGAACCATCCCGATCAACGAGTTCGGCTCAAAGCTCAATTCGAATTGGTCAAACGGGGCGCAAGAAAAGAACTTTGGAAAGCTGCGAGGAGCGGTCCGCAACTCCTCCGCATTCACGCCATCTGGGGACTCTGTCAATTCGATCGTCTCACAAAATCCCCCAAGGGAGACATCCTCGAACTACTAAGTGATCCTGATCCCGAAATTCGCACCCAGATTGTGAGAAGCTTTGGTGAAATTTTGAACAGTGAACTTGCCCTTCATCAGGCTCCCGATCCACGCGACAGGCCCTTTGATTTTCTTGAACTCGAGAAATGCCTCGAAGACGACTCACCCCGAGTTAGATTCCACGCCGCGATTGCACTTGGAAACCTCGGAGCTTTGGGCAGTAGCAAAGCGCTCATCAAAATGGCTCGAAACATTCCAGATGAAAGTAACACCTACCAGCGCCATGCCGCCATCGCTGGCCTCACTGGCTGCGCCTCCTCCGAAATTCTCGCAGCCCTCGCCAGCGAGCAGTCCGAACTGATTCAAAAAATCGCGGTTGTTGCTCTCCGCCGCCGCGCTGATCCAAAAGTGCGACATTTCCTCTACTCCCCTTTCAAAAATGTCGTCGCTGAAGCCGCTCGAGCCATCCACGATGACTGGAGCATTCCGAACGCTATACCTGCCCTTGCTAGATCGCTCGCCACAACTAAGTGGATCAAAGACGAAGGCTTCATCAAGCGTGCCATCAATGCAAACTTCCACCTCGGCACCCCAGAAGCCGCCACCCGCGTCGCTGACTACACCATCCGAGCCGACGTGCCCGAAGAACTCCGCCTAAATGCCCTCGATGCCCTTAGGCAATGGTCAAAGCCAGGCAAGCTCGACCGCGTCGTCGGTCGTTACCGTCCCCTCTCGGATCGCGATCCAGCAATCGCCACAAATGCCGTTTATAAAAAGCTCACTAACCTGCTCATCGATCCCAACCAAAAAATCCAAAGGGAGGCCATGGCTCTCGCCCGCTTGCTCAAGATCGAGATTCCCGGCGAAGCTCTTGTCGCCGTCGCAAAAAACGAAAGCTCCATTCCAGCCCTCAGGATCGAAGCACTCCGCGCACTTGCCACTCAGAAGAACGAAAAGCTTCCAGCTTGTATTACGTCCGCCTTCGAATCAAAAGAGCACTCAATCCGAATCGAGGCACTTAAGATCCTCGCAAAATTCAATCCCGTATTAGCACTCGATCGAGTTGAGGTCGTTCTCTCTTCAAATAAAGCAAACACTCTCGAAAAACAAACCGCACTCGCCCTTCTCGGAGGCGATCTCGCCTCGGCAAAAGGCGACTCTATTCTAAACTTACTCTTGAACTCCTTTGAGGAATGCCCCCCTTCTCTTAAGCTCGATCTCACAGAAGCTGCTGCCGTAAGGCAAATAAACGCTCCCGATCCTGATTTCACGCACACTCTTGAAGGGGGCGACGCAGATCGCGGTAGAAACCTCTTCATGAACCATATCGCAGCCCAATGTATTCGCTGCCACAAGGTGAAGGATGGCAAAGGCAGCGACATTGGCCCCAATCTCAAATCAGCTGGACTTCAGGAACGGGGTCACCACCTCGAAGCGATCGTTGAACCCCAAAAAACGATCACAGAAGGCTACGGTTCTATTTCACTCACTCTCGAAAATGGACAGTCGATCGCAGGACTTTTCGAAAGTGAAATGAAGGGAGTCATTGAAATCAAAGATGCCGAAGGTGTAATCACCAAGGTGGCATCGGAGAACGTCAAGGAGCGAACTCCCGTCATCTCCACCATGCCTCCAATGGGCGCGATCCTCACGAAACGTGAAATCCGCGACATCATCGAATACCTCTCAACTCTCAAATCCAAAAAATGAGCCGATTCAAAAAGCTCCTTCCCTCATTGAGCCTTTTCCTTTTCCCAGATTTAGGATTTTGCGCACAGAAACTCAACGTCCTCTTCATCGCGGTCGATGACCTTCGCCCTGAACTACGTTGCTACGGACACAAAGAGATTCATTCGCCCAATATAGATGCCCTCGCGGAACGTGGCACTCTCTTTGAACGTACCTATTGCCAAGTTGCAGTTTGCGGAGCTTCACGAGCAAGCCTGATGACCGGCTTGCGTCCACAAACTACTCGGTGTTGGGACTTCAAAACTCCCATGCGGAAGATGAACCCCGATGCTCTTTCACTCCCCCAGCACTTCAAAGCGCAGGGCTATGAAACAACCTCACTAGGAAAGATCTACCACGCCACTGATGACGACTTCCCTCAAGGTTGGTCAAAAAAACCATCCCGTGGGATTGGCAAACACTACGCCTCGCCCGCTGGCATAGAGGCTAAAAAAATAGCCTCTCGCATTCAAAGAACCACCGGCGTGCGCACCAACGGTCCCGCCAGCGAGAACGGTGGCTATGTCAGCGATAACATTTACACCGATGGAGCGGTGGCAAAAACTGCGGTGACCCGCTTAAAAAACTACGCCACCACCGAGAAGCCTTTCTTTCTTGCGGTTGGCTTCACTAAACCTCATCTACCCTTCAATGCTCCCGCTAAATACTGGGATCTTTACGATCGTGCGAAGATCAAGGTTCCCGCGCGCGACAAAATGATCAATGGGCTTCCCTATGATGGATCCTCGTGGGGAGAACTCAAAAACTACTCTGACATTCCCAAAAAGACGAAAGTCCTTAATGATGCCAAGACCCGCGAACTCATTCACGGATATCGAGCAGCTGTGAGCTACATGGACGCACAGGTTGGACGACTGGTTAAAGCCCTCGACGAGACTGGGCTCTCAAAAAATACCATCATTGTCCTCTGGGGCGATCACGGTTACTACCTTGGCGACTATGGCGAATGGTGCAAGCACACCACCTATGAAATCGCTGCGAAGGTTCCTTTCATCATTGCTGCTCCGGGCCAAAAGAAGGGCCAACGCACCAAGGCCCTCACTGAATTAGTGGACCTCTTTCCTACTCTTTGTGAACTCGGCGGGCTACCTGTGCCCGAACACCTCCACGGTGTGTCCCTCAAGCCAGTTTTGGCAAACCCCGAAATCCCGTGGAAGAAAGGAGCCTTCAGTCAGTATTTCAAAAACAAAAAAAACGTCGGGATAGTTCTTGGAACCAGCATTCGCACCGACCGCTATCGTTATACCGAATGGCGTAAAAAAAATCAAAGCGGAGCCCTCGAAGACGTCACTCTTATTGACTTCCAAGGTAATCCCAACAAAAACATCGCAGCCAATCCCGCACACCGGGATTTGATCAAAAGGTTGGCAGAATTCACCAAGAAATCAGGCGCTGGCCTAAAACCCTAATCGTCTTCAGACATCATTACGGGGGAATCAGTCAGTCCCTGAATACGCGCCTAGCTTTCAGCCGAAAGCTGCTCCAACAGGTAAGACATCCGCTTCCCGTTCTTGAGTTCAAAGTCCACTTTGTCTTTTACCAAACCGTAAAGCGGGCCGTGATTTTCTTACCCTCTTTGTTGGACCATATTTCCCACTTCGCCTCCACCTTCTTGACCTTTGGCGCTTCCCCAAATTGCTCTGTCACAACACGACCATCTTTAAATTTCAATAACCTGTCGGGATGCCAATTCTCGGGGCCCGGCTTACCTTTTTTTCCATCAATTTTGGCACCCTTGTGAATCCACTCTGCGACCGTTCTGATTTCTTTTTCAGTGAGTGATTCTCCTTTATTCTTTGGCGGCATCGCGCCCTTTTCGTGGCGGGGCATCACGAGAGTCACAAAAAGGTAACTGGCATCCCAATCGCCGGGCACGACAACCTCGTTCTTAGAGAACCTCTTCGAGAAATGCTTCTCATCATCGAGCCGTAAGCCACCCTTTACTTTCTTCGCCTTCGAACTATGGCAATCATAGCACTTTTCCCTAAAGATCGGCATGATATCCTGTCTGTAATCGAGTGCATTTGCCGTAAAGGACAGAGCGGATAGCAAGAAGGTGGTTTTCATCGGACTCACTGATTTAGTGATTAACGGGTTCGCCCCGATCTCTTTGACTCCTCAAGGAGGCCCTTTAACTTTGTAACAACCCTTGGGTACTTGGAATATAGATTGATAGCTTCACCCGGATCTTCCTTCAAGTTGTAGAGCTGGCCAGGAGCTTTGGGATCGGTGTCGGGGATCGCAAATTGCCCCATGCTCCATTCGTTTTCCTTTTCGTAGTTATTTCCACCCGAACCCTTGTGGTCGATGTATTTCCAATCGCCCTGACGAATAGAAAGCTTCATCGCGAAGGTTTGCTGCAAGAGATAAGGTCGGATTGGTTTCTTTCGTTTTTCGCCTTCAAGGACCGGACTGAGATCAAAACTATCTTCCCCCGCATTCGCCGGGAACTTCGCTCCCACGGCTTTCGCACAGGTGGCAAAGACGTCGGTAAGACTTACAATTTCGTCCGTTGTCGATCCCGGTTTCACAACGCCGGGCCACTTTACGATGAATGGAGTCCGGTGACCGCCTTCCCACTGGTCGCGTTTCACACCACGCCAGGGCTTTGCTCCATCGTGCCTATGATCTCGACGCATCGCAATAACCGAGGGAACTTCGGGACCATTATCTGAACCAAACATCACAATCGTATTCTCTGCGATATCAAGACTCTCAATCGTCTTCATTAACTCACCGACGATCCAATCCATCTGATAGATAAAATCACCATGAGGACCGGATCTAGACTTCCCTTGAAATTGCTTCGCTGGGAATGAAGGAAGATGAACAGCCTGCATTGAGTGCATTAGAAAGAATGGCTTACCAGGGGATTTCTTTACCTGCTCCTTCAGGAACGCTTTGCTCTTCTCTAAAAAGACAAGATCCACTTTTTCGAGATCAAAATTTGGAGCAACCATACCTGGGCGGCAGTCGTTGGCATAAGGATGCCTAGGCAACTTACTCTTATCGATCTGATTCGTGGGGGGGACCGGAATCCGATCACCGTCGATGTAAGCATAGAGCCAATCGGTAGTCGGACAGCAAACTGTGCCGTAAAACTCATCAAACCCAAACTCAATCGGAGAACCACCGACTGGCCTTGAGTAATCAATCTGTTTGACGCCCTTCAAACCTTGATCGTTGATCCGCTCTCCCTCTTTATCAAAGAAACTCATACCAACGTGCCACTTACCAAACAAGGCGGTCGAATATCCCTTTGTCTTCAATATTGCCGGCAGGGTGAGTCGGTCCTTTTCAATCAAACATGGTCCACCCACGCCCGAAAAGACGCGTGATCGACCAGTGCGGAAGCACATGCGACCAGTTAACAAACTGTAACGTGTGGGAGTGCAAACCGTGGCTGGGCTATGAGCATCGGTGAATCTCATTCCCTCGCTTGCCAGCTTGTTCAGATTTGGCGTCGGAATTTTCGAATCAGGATTATAGCAAGCGAGGTCACCATACCCCAGATCATCCGCTAGGATGAACACGATATTTGGAGGCGTAGCAGCGACAACTTGAAGCGTTGTCAGGAAAGCCAAAATCAATTTCATAGGAGAACGCTTAGCACATTAGGCAGGACATCCCAACAAGCGAACTGGACACCTTTCTTACTGTCATACTTGAATAAGTGACCAGTCAGAAAAAGCATTCGAGACCTTTGACAGTGTTAGTGGTCAATCGGTTTTCAACCGCGCATTCTTAGAAGACCTTTCAATTAACCAAGCTGCGACACCCACTCCCGTTGCAACGAGCGTGACGAAGTAGAAATAATAAACGGTCGAAGCACCTTCAATAAATCCATAAGAGTGGAGACCGACCTCCAACATATTTACACCCCACCACGAGAAGACGACTACCGAGCCACCCAGAATACTCATGATGTGAATCCCCCAACCGGTCATCCAACCCGCCAATCGGGAATGTAAAATGATCAGGCACCATAAAACGATCAGTAATGCCCCATTCTCCTTGGGATCCCACCCCCAAAAACGGCCCCAAGAATCATTCGCCCAAATCCCCCCTAAAATTGTTCCGACAAGCGAAAACAAGAGAGTAAAACAAGTGATCCCAAAAACAGTACGGGTCATAAATCGATGAAAGGATTTCTGATCCTTGATGACACCCGCCAGAGCGAGGTGGACGTATGCCAAAGACAGGAAACAAGCGATTAATCCTCCGCAATAACCAATCGTGATAGAAACCACGTGAGTTGCCAGCCAGTAATTCGAATCCAACACCGCCCGCAACGGATCCATGTTATCCTTGGCGTCACCCACCTCAAAACTAGCAGCAAAGAATAAGCCAATCACCCCAAGGGCGGCCCCCAACGAAAGGAGAACCTTCCGGCGAGTTAGAAGCTCTGCGATTGCTAAGATCACAACCGCTCCAGCAGTGATGAAAGGAATCGTATCATACAAATTAGAGACCGGAGGGCGCCCTGTAATGATATAACGGTGGATTAATCCACCCAGAACATAAACGGTCGCAACCCCATAAATCATCGAGGCTATCCAGGCTATGATCTTACCAGCTTTCCCCTCTCGGTAAATCCATCCGACTGCTGAGACAAGGAATGCCAAAATAAAATAGACCAGTCCCTTAGAAAAATAGTCTCGGCGATAATAACTGACTTCAGACGCAACGGAATCACCTTCCGCACGATCGGCAGCCCGATCGGCCAAGCTGGTCTGCCACTCTTTCAGGGCAGCCAAAAACTCACCATCATTCGGGCGCTCCGAAGCCTTACTAATCGCTTCCAGCTTTTTAAAATCTTGCAGAATCTCAACCGAGTCGGTGAGTTCTTTTTTGAGAAACTTCGTTACCTTAGCCTCGATTGTTTGCCATTCTTCTTCCTCACCTTGCTGAGGTGGAATCCAAGCTGGCCCATACCGAGCAAAGGCAAGCTGACGATTGAGTTCATATTCAAATTCCCGGGCCTGCGGAGTATCGAGTCGTTGCGTCGATTGAACCGTCTCGGGTAAGATTGGAAGCCAAAAGCCGAACTGTTTAGGATCCATCGTTGTTCTTAGCGTTTGATAGATCTCCTGATCAATGTAGGCCAACTGCGCAGGATCGAGGGGGGGAAGACCTCCCCTTATAATATCCATCGAGTCTCGAAGACCAGCGAAGGTCAAGGCAAGCTGGGCGAATCGCGTCACCTCCTCTTCCTCATCGCTAAGGGAACCCTCTCCTTCCGCTGATTTCTTCTCCAGTAATTCCCGCCCTCGGTTAATGAGCTGGGTAAATCCGTTCTCCTCGGGGCCGCCACCATCCTCAAGATCTTTAAAACTCAAGCGGGCTCTTCGGTCTTCCGCCTCGATTCCGAAGGGCTTTAAGATTTCGGTATCATCCAGCAGGAAGACCGGGAGTTGATCGGCAAGATCTGGCCGGAACATACAATCGAGCAGCCACGCTACTGGACCGATCTTATGAACTTTTCCTCCGGCTTTCACCTTCATCGTAAGGGAACCGTGGAAAGACATCATCTTAAACCGAGCGTAGGTCCGAAGCGGCTTAATCCGGCCACCCTCTTGGACCGGGATCGCTTCCGCGATTTTGAGAACTTCCTCACTCCAAGGACTGTAGGCACTCACCTCACGGGTTTCATCCGGAGGAATAGCACCACGCAACGCAACAGAAATAAGAGCAAACTCACCGATTAAAAATGCGATCACCAAAATCCAACGAAGTGCATTGAACCCTTGATTGCCTGAAGCTGGAGTGATGGAAGAATTTTGACTCACGATTTTCGATAGATTGAAGTTTTGTTGGGGACAGGCGCTTGCGATCGTCCTTTCTTGGCGCTTCCACCGATGAAGCGAACCAACATGGCCATGAAGTGGAAAAGAAGTCCGGCCGCCGAAGCCCACAAGGCATACTCCGGCCATTTATCAGAGGGATTATTCACGACCGCGAAGGTTGAGGAAGGGGTCTCTCCCTCCGCTGCTCGAGTAAAGCCAGCCTGATAGAGGGTATAGCCGCCATGCCGGGCTGGCTCGTTCATAACAATTTTGTGTTTGCTCTTATCGTCACCGTCGACTTTTACGATATCGCTTTGGAACCAACTCGGAATTTCCGTCCCAGGGTGGTTCTCTCCAAAGGTTTTATTTAACTCGACCACGAAGGGCATGGGCCAAATCTCCATTAAATAAGTGACCCCGAAACGTTTCCCCCCATGGTTAAAAGTCACCGGATAGGGATTACCAGCCCAGAGGACAAGCCGCTGGATCAAACCACCATCCTCGTCCTCAATCCTCACATAGCATCCAGGCGTGTTACGTTCTTCGGTCTTAGTATCCTTCTCGACTTCGACGAGATAAAATCCATCAACAACCTTCTCATCATTCGGTGGCCGGGTGGTGGGAGAATCCAAAGCGAGCTCCGAGTAGGGCAGATATTTTTCGATGCTAAGTCGAAAATCGAATTTTTCAAAGCTAGCCTCAAGTTTGCCTTTATTTCCGAGTGATTTGATAATCTTAGAACGAAGAATAGCAGGCTCCTCTCGATCCCCTACTTCATCAAAGGCAAAGACCTCAATATCGTGCTTGAATAGCTTCTGGGCATAGTCGGACTTCTCCCCCTGAAGCACCCTCATGTTTCCTTCTTCCTTATACACACTGGACACCGCGCCAGCAACGAGCATGAAAAGAATTGCAAAATGGCTAACCAAAACACCCGCTTTACGCCATCCTTTGCGAGCCCGGACGATACCCCCGAGGAACATATTGATAGAGAGGACAACAATGACCCAGTAGGCACCAGGAAGCGGAGGGAAAATTACTTTGCCGTCACCCCGAGTGGGCAAAACAAAGACGGAATTGTAATCGAAATATTTATGGATAGTCGTCCAGAGACCAAACCACCTCTGTTCAATCGTGCCGAAGAAGGTCAGGAGAAAAAGCAAACTCAAGCAAATCACTGCAATTTCAAATCCAGCGGCAATGCGAAAAATACGCTGACCCAATGACATCTCTTTAAATTTTTTTGCCATGACCTACTCTCCTCCCTCCCCGTTTTCAATTTTCACCTCTTCGATCGAGGAATCAATCTTGTGATCATAAATTGCCTCGAAGCCCCTCATGTATTCATAAAAGGCTTCACGTTGTTTTCCTACCTCTTGAGCAGGGCCTATCATCTTCAAAGTGATCAGATTAAGAGAGCTCTCACGGATGACCCCAATCATGGCATAATCTTCCCGCGGAAGTTTGCCCATTCCAGGACTGTAGGTTCCATCACCTTCTACAAGATAAGCTTTTTTACCCAGCATCTCGGTTCCGCCAAGGAATTCCAGCGATTGAACGGGCGAAAGCCCAAATTGACCCAGCCAGCGGTTAGCGTTGGCCAGAAGATCCCCCTGAGTCTCTCCCACAACAATCTCGACGGAATCATTTTCACCCGCTACGTAATTTATAAGCCGAAACTGGGTTCCTGGAAGCCGCCGCCAACCGATTGGAGGGGCATCCTTGTAATCACCGGGATAAACTTTGTCGTGCAGCGTCAGGCGGCGGGTTTCCGTCACATGAATAGATGACTCAGGTTTTCGACAACCTGTGAGTAAGATTGCTGCAGTCACGATAAGGACGATTCGCATGGGTGAAGAAGACGTAATGGCTCAGCATGAAATTTCAAATTTCAAATTCCTGATTCGTCGCCATTGTGGTGGTGTGGAACCAATCAAGTATCTCAATCGTGAAACGGGCGAAATGGAAACTGAACAAGTTTACGGCGAAGGATTCCTCCGCTGGGCCTACGGTAATCCGCTTGGAAAGCTTGCCCTACATAGCTTTGTGAAGCGCCCCTTCTTTTCAAAGTGGTATGGAAATCGCATGAATGAGCCCAAAACTACCGAAAAAATCGCTCCTTTTTTGGAAACTTACGGTCTCGATGCCAGCGACTTTGAAAAATCGCCTGATGAATTTACGTCATTTAACGATTTTTTTTATCGAAAACTCAAACCCGGAGCTCGGCCAATCGACGAAACCCCCGTCATTCTGCCTGCAGATGGCCGCCATTTGGGCTTCGCCAAAGCGAGTGAGATTGAGTCGGTCTTCGTAAAAGGGCAAAAATTTAGCGTAGCCGGGCTATTGGGTTCGGACGAGCTCGCAAAAAAGTATCAAGACGGCCCCCTTCTACTCTCGCGCCTCTGCCCGGTTGATTACCATCGCTTCCACTTCCCCTGTGCCGGCACCCCTGGAGAAACTCGCACCATTAACGGCCCGCTCTTTTCAGTTTCCCCACTCGCACTTCGCCAAAAACTCTCTTACCTCTGGGAAAACAAACGAACTGTCACCGAGCTCGTGACCAAAGATTTCGGCACTGTGATCTGCATGGAAATCGGCGCAACCTGCGTGGGCTCGATCCACCAAACCTTCACTCCAGGCCAAGAGGTCGCCAAAGGAGCTGAAAAGGGCTATTTCGCCTTCGGCGGCTCCTCGACCCTGCTCTTATTTGAGCCTAACTCGGTCACCCTCGCCAATGATCTTCTGGAGTCCAGTCGCCAGATGATTGAACTTTATGCGAAAGTCGGGACCAAGGCCGGATACCAACTCGAGGGGGACACGTAATAACGGCCACCTTACGTTTCGGAAATGGCACGATACTCGCTAAATCGATCCCCGCTTTTATGATACGCGACCATCTAAAACTCCAGGTCATCGTTATCCTTTGGGGATTCACGGCAGTCCTAGGAGAATTGCTTACACTTCCCGCTCTGGGGATTGTAGCATGGCGCACCGGCTTAGCGGCCTTTTGTATCCTCCTCTGGCTTCGGCACCGAATCCAAGTGAGCTATAGAAACGCTCTTATTTTTATTGCTACCGGGTTTGTTATAAGCGGCCATTGGATCACCTTTTTTCTCGCAGTCAAAGTCGCCAATGTTTCAATCTGCATGATTGGAGTGGCGACGCTTTCTCTTTGGACCGCCATCCTGGAGCCTCTCATTATTAAGGATCGAAAGTTTCGCCCAGTTGATATGCTTTTTGGGTCAGTCACTGTCATTGGCGTCTCAATTATTTACCGGAGCGAGCTAGAATACAGCAACGGCTTCCTCATCGCAATCTTCTCAGCCTTTCTCGCCGCTGTCTTCACGGTGATTAACAGCTTCCACATCGCGAAGGCCCACCACTATGTCATCACCTTTTATGAAATGCTGGGGGCCTCCCTCTTCGCGAGCCTATTCCTTCTCCTAAAGGATGGCTCAATCCCAATCCCCGAGGGTTCACTAGACTGGCTTTGGATCATGATTTTAGCTGTCTTTTGCACCGTGGTCGCTTACTCGCAATACGTCGAACTTCTTAAGCGGCTCAGTGTCTTCACCATTAATTTTGCCAACAATTTGGAGCCCGTTTACGGAATTGCCCTCGCCGCTCTATTTTTTCAGGAACATGAAAACCTCACCCCGGGATTCTACCTTGGCTCGCTGATTGTCATCACCAGCATTTGCCTCTATCCCATCGTGCGCCGCAAGGTCGCCAGACGAAGCGCTTGAAATTCGCATTGCCCATTGCATCAGCGAGCTTAGCTCCCTAGTCTTGCGAAATGAAAAGAATCCAGATTTTTGCCGCCCTCTTGTCCTTCGGCATCTCCTTCGCCGAGGAAACTACTGAGAAAACAAAAGCTAAGGCCGAAAAAGGGGGCTGGATTTCTCTCTTCAATGGAAAGAATCTCGACGGCTGGACTCCAAAGTTTTCAGGCTCGGACCTTGGCGTAAATTACAAAGACACCTTTCAGGTCAAAGAAGGTCTCCTCACAATCGACTACTCAAAGTGGGAGAAGTTCAATGGTGAGTTTGGACACCTTTATTACAAAACTCCCTACTCACATTACAAAATCCGGGGGACCTACCGTTTCATCGGGCAGCAAGTTAATGGCGGTCCTGGATGGGCCAACCGAAACAACGGCTTCATGCTTCATTGTCAGGACCCGAAAACGATCAAGAAGAATCAGGATTTCCCGAACTCAATTGAGGTTCAATTACTCGGAGGTTTTGGTAAAGGGGATCGAGGAACGCTCAACATCTGCACACCCGGCACCCACCTTCATTGGAATGGAAAGTTGACAAAGGCTCACGTCATCAACACCAAGGGTCCCACTTTTCATGGAGATCAGTGGGTGACTGTCGAAATCGAAGTCCGGGGAAACCAATTTAAACACACTGCCGAAGGAAAGGTGGTCTGCAAATACGAAAAGACCCAACTAAACGATGGGACCCCTCTCACCAGCGGCTATATTTCCATTCAGGCGGAGACTGCACCCATTCAGTTTAAATCAATCGAATTGATGGTCTTGAAAGACCAGGCCAATTGATTGACAGAGTGATCTGGTCCACACCAACCGCAAAGGTTCCCGGACTTTTTGCGCCTGAGCAACCCCTGTCCCGATTCGTGGATTTCCAATACGGAAGGTTTATTTTCGACATTCCAAAGTAAAGCACACCCAGACGAGGTGATGCCTCTCTGAAACCAACAAAATCCTCACTACCGAAGAACTCAATCTCCTTAGATAACCCACTGCGAGATAAAAAGGAATCGTGTTAGGGACAGGCGACCGAATACATCGTAAAAATCACCAAAAAAAGAAACTTCTTCTGCCGAAGCTCCGTTACCTAATAGCACTATTTACCCATGAAGCGATTATTACCCTTTCTCATCACAGCCCCCCTTCTCGCTGAACCCGGCGATACCGTCTACCAAAAAGGATTTCTTTCCATTGAAGAAGCTCAAAAATCCATCGAACTCCAAGACGGCTACGCTCTTGACCTAGTTCTCAGTAACCCGGACATCCATGAACCTGTCGCCATGGCCTGGGACGGAAACGGTGCCCTTTACGTCGTCGAAATGCGCACTTACATGCAGGACGCGGACGCCTCCGGCGAGCAAACACCTAAATCCCGAATTTCCCGCCACGAGGACACTACCGGCGATGGCATCTACAACAAACACTCCATCTTCATCGACAACCTTTTGCTGCCCCGGGCTGTTCTGCCCCTTGATGATCGCATCATGGTTCATATCACCAACACTCTCGACCTCTGGACCTATCGGGATACCGATAATGATGGCGTCGCCGACGAAAAAATCAAAGTGTATGAAGGGGGGCGTCGCGGTGGCAACATGGAACACCAACCCTCTGGCCTAATTTGGAACCTAGATAATTGGATCTACCTCACTTACGAAAACAAGCGATACCGTTTCACTGACGGAAAACTTGAAGTGGAGCAAATCCCCCGAGGTGGTGGTCAGTGGGGCATCGGCATGGATGACGCGGGACGCAACTACTACTCCGCCGCCGGTGGAGAGAAGCCTGCCTTCTACTTCCAGCAGCCCATCGCCTACGGCGCCCTCGATCTGCCCGGCCAAGAAGCAAACGGCTTCCGAGAAGTTTTTCCCATCGCCGACGTACCAGACGTGCAGGGCGGAAGGCGCCGCGTCAGCAAGAGGGGAGGCCTTAATAACTTCACCGGATGTGCCGGACAAGGAATCTACCGGGGTGACCGCCTCCCTGCTGATCTCAAGGGCGACCTCATTATTCCCGAGCCAGTGGGCAGACTCATCCGCCGTGCCAAGGTGACTCGCAAAGACGGCCGTACCGTTCTCACGAACGCTTATCCTGGAACTGAATTTATCCGCACTCGAGATATCAACTTCCGCCCGCTCTGGGCCACAACCTCTCCCGATGGAGCTATGATGGTCATCGACATGCATCGGGGCATCATACAGCAAGGGAATTGGACCCGTCCGGGTTCTTATCTTCGCGGTGTGATCGACAAGTGGGGGATCCACAAAAACGTTCAACAAGGACGAATCTACCGCCTAACCCACGATACCTTTCGCCCAGACAAGCAACCACGTATGCTTGACGAAACAACAGAGGAACTCGTTGCCCACCTCTCCCACCCCAATGGCTGGTGGCGTGACACCGCACAAAAACTCATAATCTTAAGAAAAGACCGTGACTCCGTTGTCCCTCTTCTTGAGAAACATGTTCTGGAAAACAAAAGCGAGCTCGGCCGCCTCCACGCTCTGTGGACTCTTGAGGGGATTGGCAAAGCTACCCCTAAACTCGTCGCTGCTGCAATGGCTGATTCAAGCTCACTCGTTCGCACCAATGCGATACGCGTATCCGAGCCTTCCCTGACAAGTGAAAACCCCGCTGTCATTGCAGCCTTAACCAGCTCGGCCCATTTAAATGGAGATCCAGAAATGTTCCTTCAGGCTATCAACTCCATTCGCTTTTCCGGCACTGAGAATGAGGCCCTACTTTCTCTTTGCGATTCTTTGATCGATCGTAATTCAGATAATCCGGTCATCGGTAGCCTTAAACAAATGCGCCGCGACAACCAATCCGAACGGGAAAAAAGACGTGCCAACGCCCAACGTAGCGTTCGTTTAGCCAAATCCATGGAAAAAGGTAAGGTCATCTATCAACAATTGTGTTTCTCTTGCCACGGGCCCGATGGAAAAGGGGCGCCCATGCCCGGTCAGCCCGGCCACAAACTCGCCCCATCTTTCGTAAATAATCCACGTCTCGTGGGAAATGACGACACTGCCGTTCTCACCCTCCTTCACGGACTCACCGGCGATATCGATGGAAAAAAATACGAAGGCCTTATGGTCTCCATGGCTACTAATGACAACGATTGGATTGCCAATATCACCACATATATTCGTAATTCGTTTGGGAATAAAGCCGAACCCACTCGCGCCAAACAAGTAGCAAAGCTCCGTGATAAATTTAAGAGCCGCAAGGAACCCTGGACTCAGGCTGAATTGGAAAAGATATACCCACCTGTTCTCGCAAACCAAAAGCTTTGGAAGCTTACCGCAAGCCACGGACAGAGCGAGCTTAAGGGCTGTGTTGACGACAATATGTCCTCCCGATTTACCACTGGAAAGATCCAAAGCCCCGGTATGTGGGTTCAGGTCGAACTTCCTGAGATCTCCGAGCTCACCCAGATTACGCTAGATGCAGGGACCTCGACAGGCGACTACCCGCGAGGTTATGAAGTTGTGGCGTCTGTTGATGGTAAAACATGGAGTAAACCCATCGCCCGTGATGATGGTAAAAGTGCCATTACCAAAATCAAATTTCCCGCCACTAAGGCGAAATTTCTCAAAATCACTCAAACCAAGAGGCATTCTGGACTCTATTGGTCGATTCATGAAATGAGTCTAAATGGCAAAGAGTTGGCTGGAAGATAAGGATCATCCGGAAATAGGTCCGATTCTAAAAACTAAAACATCCCAGGTGCCGCTCTGCCTCGCAGCGCGGCACTTTCATCTCCCCCTAGCGGGAAATCACCGACACTTGCGCGACGAATCTCTAAATTTTCCATTTATCACGATAGTCTCTACCCAGCCATTCCAAGGGATGCTTGGAGCCCTTGGAAAAAGTGTTTTTCTTCGGGTCCCAACCAATGTCGGTGTGATGATGATAGGCAAGGTTCATTAGATGGGCCACGTTAATAGACCGGGATCCAATAACCGCACTCGTGATGGGCTGTTTCCGGGATTTGATACAATTAAGAAAGTCCCGGACATGCCCTGGTGACTCATCAAGTTTCACCTTGGCATTCTTCAAGTATCTTTGCTCCGCTTTATCCAATTCTTTCCCAAGATTCCCACCTCGCTTCAGATAGTTAGCGACTTCTTTCCCATCAACCTTGAGCGCAAACCGCCCCCGGGTCACCTGAATCTCACCATCGGAACCAACAAGGTGGACTCCAATTCCCTGGCCATGGGTAATTGTAATATCGCCATAGACAACCGAGGCCCCTGTTTCATCACCTTGCTTTGCCGGCGGCTTAGCTGCTGTCGGTCCCGACTCATCCTTTCCAAGAGCCCATTGGACAATATCGAGATGATGAGCTCCCCAATCAGTGATCATACCACCGCCGTATTCGGTGTACATACGCCACATTGGGAAATTTTTATGAACTCCCCGTGGAGCGAGAATTGAATTATAAGGTCGTTTGGGCGCTGGCCCGAGCCACATGTCCCAATCCAAGCCCGGCTCGGCTTTTTCTTCGGGCAAATCACAGGCCTTACCCGGTCCTCCGAAATTCACAAAGCCATGGTCGATCTTCCCAATCACCCCATTTCGGGCCAATTCGCAAGCCACCCGAAACTCGCGAGACGATCGTTGTTGTGATCCTGTTTGAACAATGCACCCGCTCTTCTTCACCGCATCCATAAGCAGAACCGACTCGCGAATATTATGAGTCAATGGCTTCTCCGCATACACGTCCTTCCCGTTCTCTATTGCGGATAAAATCTGAATGGTGTGCCAATGATCTGGCGTCACGATCACAACGACATCAATCGACGAATCTTCCGTAATTTTTCGGAAATCATTGAAAGCTTTGCAATCGGTATTGCCATATTTGGCATCCACCTTTCCCTTGGCATCTTCTCGGCGATTGGTATCAACATCACAAACGGCAACAACTTTCACCTCTGACTGCCTAAAGAACTCATTGAGCAAGCTCTGCGAGCGTTTACCCATTCCTATAAAACCAACATTTACCTTAGAGTTCGGTTTGTCAGCGAAAAGGTTTGAAGATAAAACGATAGGCGCCCCCGCAAGAGCTGATTTTTTGAGGAGATTTCGACGGTTCATAGCGTATCAGAGGGCTACCGTTCCAATTTTCCCTCTCTTTCGCCATTTTACTATGAAATCACCCCTCTTTTTTGTTCCCCTTGTCTTGATAACAGTCCTCATCGGCCTGAGTAAGAAATCCGAGCCCAAAAAGATAGTCCCTGTTTCAGACGAACTTTGTGAAAGCTTCAACCTAAAGCCTTTCTATAAAAAAGCCCTCATCATTGAATCCTTCCCCATTCTTTCCTCAGAGAAAGTTCCCGACGCGGCTCTCTATGAAGCAGCGCATATTATTCAAACAATGCTTAAAAACCGGCCCGACATCCTCCGCGAACTTGGAAAAAATAAGGTTCGCTATTCCATCATGAGCGTTAATGAGCGCACCTGCGACATTCCCGAACACTCTGACTTGACTCCACCTGCATACTGGAACCGTCGCGCCCGCGGGCTTGGAGCGACTCCACAACGTCCTTCTGTTTCTTGTGGTGAGGAAAATCTCCTCGCAAATTCCGGTGACCCTTATTCTACCGAATCGATCTGTGTCCACGAATTTGCCCATGCCATTCATGACACGGCGCTTAAAACTCTCGACCCAACCTTCGATGAACGTCTCCACAAACTTTACAAAACAGCAATGGCCAAAGGACTTTGGGCCAAAAAATACGCCGCAACCAACCGCCACGAATACTGGGCTGAAGCTGTCCAATCTTGGTTTGGCACCAACCGTGAACCCGACCACGACCACAATCACGTGAACACCAGGAAAGAACTCATCGAATATGATCCCGCTATCGCCAAACTTTGTGCAGAAATTTTTGGAGCGAACGAATGGGTTTATCGAAAGCCCACCCATCCCGATCGCAAAAACGATCTACACCTAAAAAATCTCGAGCGTTTAAATTTAAAACCTTTTAAGTGGAGCGACATAGAGAGTCGGGCCTATGAAGCGCTCCCGCCAAGAAAATAGAAAGATTCCCTTGTCATAGCTTTTTCGAGCACTTCAGTACATCCCCAAAATGACGTCCATTATTTTTGCCATTCAGCGTTATCATTTGTCCCCCCCGATGAGGGGGACATGGT
>TARA_B100001057_G_scaffold427844_1_pt1 | contig 21053 bp, 11 predicted proteins | sample TARA_B100001057 | Tara Oceans TARA_B100001057 (sample SAMEA2621839) | marine metagenome | biome: marine biome (ENVO:00000447); feature: surface water layer (ENVO:00002042); material: "saline water (ENVO:00002010), including plankton (ENVO:xxxxxxxx)" | depth 5 m
GTGGGCGTCGATGTATGCGGGCGAATCATTGCCATCGAGGTTTCTTTCGATGGTGTTGTGGTCGCTCCCATTAAAGGGTGCAAACTTGCCTTGATATCGCTGCTGTTGTTGCCAGTCACTCGTTTGGTTGATGAGCTTGTAAAGATTTCCTTTTTTGAGGTCGTGTTGTTCGAGGAAACGAACATCGTAAGTTTCCGAGACAAAGTAAGTCCCGTTGTAGTCACCGCGCCATTGGTCGGGAGATTCGGCCTCATCATCAATGACACGCCATTGCACGAAGAGTGGTGTTGCGGCAGGGACACCCATTTTTGAGAAGAGGTGGTAGTTGACCGCTTCGTTGAGGCCGAAGGTCATGGTTTGCCGATTGCTGTTTGCTTTTCCCAGAGTGAGAGTCCGCCAGGGATTTTTTAATTTTTTTCCGTTTTGATCGCGGGCCTCAAGGAACTTTCCATCGTTGAAGCGAACGCGCATGGAGCGCTTTCCACGGCCCTGGTAGCGGCCGTTAGCGCCCCGAAGGCGGAAGCGGATATTATCGTAAACCTTTCCATCGTAGACCATGGTGGCATTCCAATTGTAGAGGAAGCGGGCCGAGGTTCCTTGATTGATTTGGTCGCTACCGTTGTAGGCTACGGCTTCTGTGTAATCTTCTTTTCGAATGATGAGGTGGTAGACGGGGATAGTATTGGCCATGGTGTTGGCATCGATGCTCTGGTAGGCAGGGACTCCATTGTAAACAAAGTAGGCGAAGTTACGCGAGGGATCGTCTTGATAGGGAACTCGGGCGGAATTGTTAGCTGAATCTGTCACGGTGATCCGGTAGCGGATGAGGTGACGATGGCCGAAGGCGGGAATGATGGCGGAGAAGAAATCGTCGCCCGCGATAGTATCACCGTTAGAACCGTCATCGAGCATCGGCACTGTAATCCAGTTGTTTTCGTAAGCAGGGTTTTCTAACCTGGGTTGGGAAGTGTTGATATTATTACCGATAATTGGAAGGGGGAGCTGGGATGGAACGTAGTCTCCAGGAGCGATAAGCTGATACTCGAGAGAGATAGAGGCAACGCCATCAGGGTCGGTTATTTGAGCTGAGATAACGACGGGATCGGACGAAGTAGGTTCTACTGGAGTATGATTGACCTTACGGATATTAGGGGCAGCGTTTGAAGCGGAAGTGACATTAGGAGCGCCGGGGGTGGGCTGGGCGAGGGCGTCTTCTGCGGAGGGGCGAATGATTTGCAAATCGAAGCCGAGATCGCTGCTGCTGGCAGTGGCATTGAATAGATGGATGGCGATCGTGTTATTGCCTTCTACGAGAAAGGAGCCGGCATTGGGGATCAGTTTTTTGTCGAAGGCGCCTTCGCTACCGGTGCCGGTTGCGGTGTCATCGATGGTAGGATTTTCGTTTTCGTCAAAGCGGAAGCGGTCAACTTCGGTGCCATTGATCCAGACGATAAAGCCATCGTCAGCCGTGTAATTAAGAAGGAGTTGGGAGGGGATTTCGCCTGGGACGATAGTGAAAGTATTGCGCAAGAAAATGGAGTTGAAGTTGGAACGCATATTTGGGACGACGGTGTTTAAGGTGACGCCGTTAACTACTCCGTAACCGATGGGGAGCTGAGCGCTGTTTTTCCAAGAGGTGTCTTCAGTAAATGCGGGAGTGCGCCAGGCGGAGGTTGGAATCGAGGCCTCGGTTTCCCCGGGTCGCCAGGTCCAGCCGGTGGAGGAGAAGTCGAGGAGGCTCGCTTCGGGTAGAGCGCTTTGGGGGATGGAGGCTCGCCAAGAGCTGCCGAGGGAATTGTTGAGGGAAGGATTGATTAGTTCGATGGAGGCTCCGCTGCCATCTGACGCGACTGGCCAAGGGAAGCCGACTTTGTAATCGACTTCATCAACTATGGTGTCTGAGATATCGCGAAGGCGGATGGTCTCGCCGGCAGAATCGAGATTGCCAGAGAAGGGGCCGAGGGCGGTGACGCCAAGGGTGGATTGGAGGACGGCGGGGTCTTCTGCAATCACAAGGTAGCCGCCGGCGTCGATCGTGGTATTGGCAGGGAAAGTGAAATTGACAGCGCTACTGAGTCGCCAACTAGAAAGGTCGACAGAAGAAGAAGAGGGATTGTGAAGTTCAATGAATTCTTGGGCGATATGGTTATCTGGTGGATTGGCGTAGATTTCGTTAATAACGATCGTCTGTGCGATCTTAATAGCACGAAGATTGAAATTTTCTTCAAAAGAGAGACCCACTTGGTCAGTAGCGCGGAGGCGAATGCTAAATATCTTATCGGCTTCTCCTGAGAAATCGACAGCGGTGCGGAGTTGATTTCCTACAATCGTAAAGAGATTATTGTGGGTGTCTCCTTTGCCAGGTGTAAGTGAATAGGTGTGAAAGTCGTTGAGGTTAGGATCGGTCGTTGAGAGCGCTGCGAGATAGTTGCCTATTGGAAGATCCGTCGAGAAGTCGAGGGAGCTTAATGAAATCGCATTCGGTGGGCTGGGGGCTTGATCGACCGTGATCGTAACTTTAGCGGGTGGAGATTCGTATTTGCCATCGTTTGATTTATAGGTGAAAGCGTCGAGCCCTGTAAAATTTGGGAAAGGAGTGTAAGTGAGATTTGGCGGGGTGCCGCTAAGAGTCCCGTTAGTGGTCTGACTGATTACGATGAACCTGAGCTCGGGTTTTGGGTGGAGGTTAGAATCAACGCCGCTAAGAGTAATTGAGAGCGAGGTGCTTGCAATTGTCTGAAGAGATTGCTCGTTTGCGGTGGGAATACCTGGATGAACTTTAATTTCTAAAGTTCGCGACTGGATCATTTCTGGAGAGTTGGTATCCCACGCTTTCAGAGTGTACGATTGAGTGGAAACAGTTCCTCCACTATCTCCAACGGTGATCGGAATATCTCCGGCGGGGTTAGAAGAAGTATGGACAATCGCGTTAGCAGAATTTCGAATCTCTAGTGCAAGTGATCCCGTAAGATTTGAGGTTACGATATCCCAAGAAAGGAATGCTGATTCTCCCTCTTGTCTTTGTTCGTGGGAGGTAGCGAAAGTATTGATTGAAAACCCCTTTCCAAGAGGGTTATTGGGTCCGGCTTCGGAACTAGCGGCGACTTCGAGAGGGGTGAGTTCGCCTTCATAGATACGAAATTCATTGACGGATCCGGTCATTCCCGGGTCACCCCAGCTAGTGGCGCCGATGGCCTCGAAGTTGGTGTTAACGTTGGCGAGGTCGTTGGTGTCTAGGTCGCTGAGTTTTTGGACGCCGTCTATCCAGGTGTTGAGATTGCCGTCAGGTGAGACGGTAATTACGAGGTGGTGCTCTTCGTTTTGATTGACTTGTTCTCCTAGGAGCTTTGCTCCATCGCGGTCGACTCCGGTTTGTTGTCCATTCCCTCGGGTATGTGTGAAGGCGAGTTCTTGCCCGGCGGCGTTATTGCCAAATTGGAAGAGCTTACCCCAGGTGCCAGTACCAGTATCGGTATACCACGTCTCGATGGTTACGCCGGTCGCCCCGAAGTTTCCGCCAATATCGACGGGGTTGGTGAAGGTCATTCGGTTGGCTGCGGTGCTAGAACCAAGACCTCTGAGAGTTAGTTTTCCCGAGGAAATGGTCGCTCCGCCTTCGAGAATACCGGTGTTGCCGCCGACCGAGTCAGTCGCATCAGTATCGAACGAATAGCGGTGAGCAAGGGTGGCAGCCTGGGATAGCGAAAGAAGGGAGAAAAAGAAAAAAAGCGACTTCATATTCAAAGAATAATACAGAACCAAGAAGACTTCTAGGATCTATAAATAGTGATGGTGATGATCGGGTAAGATCAATGCCCTATTGATTCGTGATATCCTTGATACGGTAGAAAAGTCGCTTTCCAAGGGCTGTAGGATCGGTAAAGGTTGAGAGCTCGGAGGTCGCAACGAATTCATCGTCAATATCTAGCCAAAGAGGCGAGTCGGCAGAAAGGAGTTCGGGGGAACGGTCAATACGGTATCTCCGGCCGACTATAGAATTGAAGGTAATGATCACGGAATTATTGCTTGGATTCCTCGTGATGCTCGTGATCGCGAATTCCTTTTCACCCGGCAGGAAGTCAGGACCAGCGGCTAAGTTAACCGTAATATCATCCTCGGTCAGAGTGCCTTCCCAAATTCGAAATTCATTGACGCTGCCGAAGTGGCCGGGATCACCCCAAGCGGTTGAACCGATCGATTCCGTATTAGTGACGATATTACTCACTGGGTTGGTTGGCAGTTCGCTGATCTCTTTGGTGCCGTCGATCCAAAGATTAGTTGTGCCGTCGGGTTCAACACTGACAACGAGGTGGTGTTCTTCATCGAGAGAAAGGCGATCACCAGTGCCAAAAGGGATTGATGAAATTTCTTTGGCGCCGTTTCTATCGAGGCCGGGAGCTTGATCATTACCCCCTCGCTCGTTAGTCCAAGCAATTTCCTGTCCTGCATTACTAGTACCGAAGGTAAAGAGCTTCCCCCAAATCCCCGTGCCAGAGTCTGTATACCAAGTTTCAATCGTAAAACCGCTACCGCTGAAGTTGGAACCGAGGTCGACCGGGGAGGTAAACCCCATGCTAGATGCGGTAGGGCCGGTGCCGATCCCGTCGAGTTGTAGTTGGTTGTCAGATACGGACGCCGTTTCACGAAGGACTCCAGTATTCCCACCGACTGAATCGGTAAGTTCTTCCCCAGTATTAAAGGACCATCGGTGAGCTAAAGTCGGAGTAGCTGAACTCGGGTCATTGGCATCGTTGGGGTCAGAGTTGTTCTTGATTTCAACATTATCGAAATAAAAGTCGCCATCGGAATCCTTACTAAGTGGGTTAGTAAGATGAACTAAGATTTCATCACCATCGGTGAGTGAGTCGTTATCTGAGTCTTTCAACAGAGGGTCTGTCTTTTCTTTATTTATTTCACGACCATCGTTTAAGTTATCCTCGTCTGTGTCTGCTTTGTTTGGGTTAAGATTAAGGTTGAAGGTAAATTCTTCTAGGTTCGTGAGATTGTCTGAGTCGGGGTCATCGTTGGCGCCTTGGGAGAGATTATTCTCACCGAACCATTTTTCTTCCCAGGTGTCGGGGAGTCCATCGCCATCAGAATCGGAGACGACAAAGAGTTCCTCGGGGCCGGCTTCGACGCTAGCGGCGACTTCGATAGAGGTGAGTTCGCCTTCATAGATACGAAATTCATTGATGGACCCGGTCATTCCTGGGTCACCCCAGCTAGTGGCACCAATGGCTTCGAAGTCAGTGCTAACGTTGGCGAGGTCGTTAGTGTCTAGGTTGATGAGTTTTTGGACGCCGTCTATCCAGGTGTTGAGATTACCGTCAGGTGAGACAGTTATTACGAGGTGGTGCTCTTCGTTTTGATTGACTTGTTCTCCAAAGAGCTTTGCCCCATCGCGGTCGACTCCGGTTTGTTGTCCATTCCCTCGGGTATGTGTGAAGGCGAGTTCTTGCCCAGCGGCGTTATTGCCAAATTGGAAGAGCTTACCCCAGGTGCCGGTACCGGTATCGGTATACCACGTTTCGATAGTTACGCCGGTCGCCCCGAAGTTTCCGCCAATATCGACGGAGTTGGTGAAGGTCATTCGGTTGGCATCGATAGACGAGCCGAGACCTGTGAGAGTTAATTGTCCCGAGGAAATGGTCGCTCCGCCTTCGAGAATACCGGTGTTGCCGCCGACCGAGTCAGTCGTATCAGTATCGAAGGAATAGCGGTGGGAAAGAGTGGCACCTTGCGTAGGCAAAAAAGGCGCTAGGAAAAGGATAAAACTAAAGAGTTGGATGATGTTTTTCATAGAATGAGAACAAACTTTTTTTGGAGTTAATTGAGTTGTTGAAAAATAAGAATAAGTTTCCCCAATTCGAGATTCAACGATGAAAGATACTTTCGAATAAGGTAAAAAACTGATTTAGCCTGTAAATTAATGGCTGGGGCTAATTTGCGCCAACATGAAAGATTTCGTGTAAAAGGCCCGCTCCAAGAAGGAGGCGGGCCTTGTAAAAAATTAAAGGTAATATCCTTCCTTTAGGCCCGTCGACGACGTAAGACGAGAAGTCCCCCAGCAAGGGTAAGCAGAAGACCACTAGGTTCCGGCACCAAATTATTAGGTCCAGATGCAAAGTTAGTTCCAACTTCGGCCGCACTGAGTTCGCCAGACCAGATTCGGAATTCGTCGACCGAGCCGTTCATACCAGGATCACCCCAACTTGTGGCGCCGATCGCTTCGAAGGTAGTATTGATACTGGAGAGATCGTTGGTGTCGACATCAGTGAGTTTTTGGTTTCCGTCGATCCAAGTGTTAAGATTGCCGTCTGGGGATACGGTGATCGCAAGATGGTGTTGAGCGTTTTGTGAGATTTGTTCTCCAAAGAGTTTTGCTCCATCGCGATCGACGCCGGTTTGTTGTCCATTTCCTCGAGTAAAGGTAAAGGCAAGTTCTTGTCCTGCGGCATTATTGCCAAATTGGAAAAGCTTACCCCAAGTGCCGGTTCCGCCGTCGGTGTACCACGATTCGATGGTCACGCCAGTTGTCCCGAAGTTTCCACCAATATCAACGGGATTGGTAAACGTCATTCGGTTGGCCGCGGTGCTAGCACCAAGACCTGTTAGACTCAGTTTCCCGGACGAGACAGTTGATCCGCCTTCTAAAACACCGGTGTTGCCACCGACTGAGTCTGTCGTATCAGTATCGAAAGAATATCGATGTGCTAGTGTAGCGCCATTGGCGAGCCCGACTACGAACGCAGAGGTTAGAATGAAAGTTGTTTTCATAATTTATTTCAGTTTGCTTTATTAACCTTTGAAGGATATTCCAACTCGCACTGGAATGTAAATCCAAAGTTTAGATAGTTTTGTGCCGTATATGGAAGGTTTTGAGATTTTGGAGGACTTAAATTTGTTATCCTAATGTTACCAAAGTGCTACTAATAATCGAACAGCTTTAAGGCCTTGTTTTAAAAAATGAGTTTTTGAGTAGTTTTGGATCCCTTAGAAGATTAGGTATGTGTAGCCCGGAAGGTTTTTTTAAAGATTAGCCTGTGGCCGTTTTTATTTGGTCATTTTTTTTGGCAAAGTAAGTTCACACTTCGCGAGATAGTAAATTTAAAGTTAAGAGGTTTTTAGTTATGAGGATTTTTCGGCTATCTTGGGCGGCAAGTATCGCGGTTATTGTTTCGTGTGGTGAGAGGAGTGGACCAGAGGGCGAACAAGAGACAAGGGATCAGCAGATTTCGGCTGAAGAGGCTTATGCTAAGATGGTGAAGACGGAGGAAGTGATAGCGGAGTTGGTTGGGCCCGTGAATCGGTTAAAGCGGGCCGTGGCAAATCTGAAAGTTGGCTGGAATGACAAGCTTTTTATCAAGGGAGCTAGGTTTAAGGCGATTGCCGATTTGAAATTTTCACAAGGGGATTTCCCCGGGGTTGAAATGGGTGAGTTTTCTCTTGGGAAAGAAGAGCTGGAACTGAGAGGAGAGCGCGAAATTTGGAAGGCCTTATTTGAAAGGGTGTGGAGATTAGAAAAAATTAGTTTTGGAACTTTGGAGGGAGCTTTTGGTAAAGCGGGAGATTTTCATACGAAGCTAAGGGTGACTTTGCGCGGTACAACCGCTGAAGGAAAGCTGGGGGCATGGAATGGGAAATTGGGGATTTGGTGGGTCAAGAGAGAGGGAGAGTGGCTAATCCGTCTAATTGAAAATCTGGAGTTGAAAGAGATGGTTTGTGAAAAACCGTTTTTTTCAGATGTTTTAGATCGAGTTCTAAGGTCACCCGAGGATTTGGAGAGAGCGCAGCATTCGGTCCATGACCAGTATGTTCGAGATGTGTTTTTTACAGGTGGAACAAAATTTTCATACCCGCGACACTATTGGAACTATATCGCAACTTGGGATTCGTTGGATCAGCACACTTCGGTATCAGTTGTAGATATCGATGAGGATGGGTGGGATGATTTTTATGTGACGGCCAGGTGGGGTCGCAACCAGCTATGGAGAAATCGAGGTGATGGGACCTTTGAGGAAGTTGCGCAAAAAGTAGGCTTGGACCTGGATGGAGTGTGTAACTGTTCTCTGTTTGCGGATTTTGATAATGACGGAGACAAAGACGTCTTCATCGGGAGAAGTTTGGAGCGAGGGCGGTTTTTCATAAATGTAGGTGGAGTGTTTGTTGATCGAACGGAGGAGAATGTAATTGGAGGAATGCCTTATTGGACTTCAGCAATATCATCAGCCGACGTGAATGGAGATGGATTGTTGGATCTATATTTGGCGACATATCGATTACCGATTTCTCGGCCTCGAAATATTTTAGCGACCGAATTTTTGACGCCGGAGGAACAAGTCGAATGGAAACGGAGGAGGGGGCAGGACCATCCGGTTTTTCGTTTGACCGGGCCGCCGAATGTTCTGCTGATCAATCAGGGGAATGGGAGGTTTTCAAGATCACTAAAAGCTGGAGGAGCAGACTTATGGTTGTCGAGTTTCCAGGGCACGTGGTCAGACTATGACAATGATGGCGATCCGGATTTATTTGTGGCTAATGATTATGCGCCAGATTATGTTTTCCGAAATGAGGAAGGACGGTTGGTAGATGTTACGAACGAAGTGGCCGGAAATGAATTACAGGGTTTTGGAATGGGGGTATCCTTGGGAGACTATGACAATGATGGGTTTCTCGATCCTTACTTCACTTACATGTATTCCAAGGCTGGGAGTCGAATTACCAAAATGTTCGATGGTTTAGAGAACCGAATGTATGAGGGGGTCAAAGGAAATAAGTTGCTGCGGAATACGGGGGCCAAATTCCAACCCGTAAATTGTGAGGTATCTCAGGCCGGATGGTCGTGGGGTGGGCAGTTTGCTGACTTCGATAATGATGGGTTTTTAGATCTTTATGTTGCGAATGGTCTCTATACGCCGCCTTCAGGGACTGAAACTGAAGTTGACTTGTGAAGTAGTTTATGGCGCGCGGTCGTGCGTTCGGATAGTAATCTCAGTAAACAGTTTTCCGAAGAGGGAGTTGATGTAAGGCAGTATGGAGTGATGCCGGGGGTAATTGACACAAGTAAGAAGATTGATGGTAATCCAGTCCTGAGGAGTCACTCATTTAGTGGAAAAGAAAGTAACAGTGTTTTCTGGAATCAAGGGGGGGAGGCATTCAAGGATATTTCGGGGGTGACTGGCTTAGACAGTTTAGCGGATGGGAGAGCATTTGCGTTTTTTGATTTTGACCGGGACGGACGGAACGACGTCATTTTGACAAATACGAACGAGCCACAGCTGCAGTTGTTTAGAAATGAAATAGAAGAACTAGGCAACGCGATCCGGGTAAAGTTGATTGGAGGTAATTTAATGGCTCAGGCGTCTGAGGAATGGAGTTCTAGAGATGGAATTGGAGCCCATGTGTTAGTCGAGATTGGCGGAAAGACCCTGCGTCGTGAACTGCGGGCAGGCGATGGTTTTGCAGCGCAAAATAGTGAGACCTTACTAATTGGTATTGGAAATGCGGCCCACGCGGATAAGGTGACGGTGCTTTGGCCTTCAGGAAAAAAGAGCGAAGTAGGAATGGTGAAAGCGGGGGATTTGGTAACGATTGATGAAAGAGTTGATGAGGTCGAAGTTCTTAAAATTGCGAGATCGGTTATTCCCGAAAGAGTTGTTTCGCCAAAGCTGGATCGTTTAGATTTAGCAGTCGAAGAGGAGTTAAATGTTGTGGTGACCTTGGCAACCTGGTGTCCAGTTTGCCAAGGGGAAATAGAGCATTTAAAGTGGCTTTCGAAGAAGGTGGAGGGGCTGGGGCTCTATGCCTTCCCGATAGATGAAAAGGAGGGTGAGGAAGAGTGGCGAAAGTTTGAGGTGGCCTTTAAACCACCGTATAAGATTTTACGTGAAGTAAATAAGAGGGGTGAAGTGGAAGCTCTTATGGAGAAGAATTTCGGTGAAACCCCGTTACCTTCGAGTTTTATTTTGGACAAAGAAGGAAGAATTTTGAAGGCGATGAAAGGCACTCCAACGTTATCGGATTTAAGGTCATTTACTCGGTAATCGAAATGACCGTTTCCGAGCCGGTTGGTTTATAATTCGTAATTTTTCCTGACGGCCAATGGACAGTGAGTTTCTCAAGACTGTCCTTGGGTGGGACAGTAATAAAGACCGATGGCGAATTTTGTGAAGATAGGCCTTGCCCCAGAGTTTTTTGAAAAGCGCGTTTGGTTTTTGAAGTGTGGGCAATAATAATGGAGCCAGCGGCATCGTGGTTACTTTTTGTGCCGGTGAGATTGAGGCGCACGAGACGACCTTTTTCGTTATTGCCGATTTCGGAGAATCGATTGCGGAAAATACGGAGGCGTGGGGATGAGGTGCTAGCAAGGGCAATATCGAGCCAGCCATCGTTGTCGTAGTCGAAGAGCGCGAAAGAGCGAGAATCTTCGCTGGCATCAATTCCACTGATGAGGGAGTGGTCCTTGAAGCTACCGTTCTGAGAGATGAGGAGGCGGTTACGCTCATTTCCGCTTAGCGAGTTGCTACGGTATGCGGGACCCGATGGGGAAGTTTGTTTGACGCGGAGTTGAAAATTTAGAAGCGGTGATTGCCAGGCACTAGATTGACGAAACATTTCCGATTGTGTTGGATCAGTGAGCACGACCGTGCTCCAGAAGCAACTTCACAAATCTAGATTAGTCGCAACTGTTTTTGGGGCTGAGTAATAGCCGCAGGGAACATAAAGATCGAGATGGCTATCGTTATTAAAGTCTGCGAATTGGCCCCCAAATGACCAACCGGTACGGGTTTCATCAGCATTGGGGGCGGCGACTTGCCGAAAAATTCCGTTGTCGTTCTTATAAAGGAAGTTACCCCGAGCGGACACTTTAATACGAGGGTCGACTTCTCCAACTAGCTTGATGATACGATTACCGGCTTTGGAATACATGTTGGACACGAAAAGGTCGAGATCGCCATCATGATCGTAGTCACCGAGCGAAGTGCCCATCCCAAAGGCCATTTTTCCATCAGGAAAAGTTTCTTTAAAGGCTTCCGTGAAGATTGGATTAGGGGAGCCTTTTGGGGTGTCATTTCGGAGGTAAGAATCGGGCGAAAAATCGTTGCAGACGTAGAGATCGTCATCGCCATCATTGTCAAAATCTGCCCACGTAGGTTGATAGCTTTTTCGCCAAAGCTTGATCACGTTTCCGCCCGCTCGTTCGAGTCGACCATTTCCGCGGTTCATTAGAAGGATATTTGCGGCACCTCTATCATCGAAATAAGGGTGTGAGCTTTGGGAGAGTTTATTGAGATGCGCTTTATCGGCAGGTGGGAGGTAATAGTCCATCCACGAGGGGTTGACGTCAGTGCCGGGAGTGTAGGTGGAGAGATAGACATCGAGAAGGCCGTCACGATTGACATCAGTGGCACAGGCAGACACGACGAAAAATTGCTTACCGAGGTCGGAGAGGCGTGAGGTGACATTTTCAAAGCGGCCTCCGCTGTTCTGATAATACAGCGTCGGTTCAAGCGAGCGACAAACAAGAGCATCAGGGTCGCCATCGTTATCAAAGTCGGCAAATAGGATGAAATTAACACAGTAGCCAGGAGTGAGTCCAGATTCGAGAGTTGTGTCTCTAAATGTTCCGTTACCAAGATTGCGAAAGAGTTGTGGCTCGAGGTATCGGGCTGTGATCAAGAGATCATCGTGTCCGTCAGAGTCGTAATCGACAACGCTGACAGAGGGATACTGGAGGGCGCTTTCCATGTCTGGGATACCCGCGTATTCCCGTTTTGGAAGGATCAATTTTTTTTCAGCGAGGGCCTGTTCTGTAATTTCGTAATGTTTAGAGCGCTGAGCTTCGTCACGGGAGTAGGAGGAGGGAATAGCCTGTTTAGTGACATCCTGAAAAAGGGCTTGCTCAGAAGCCAAAGATTGGAAGTCGAGTTGGGACCATTTGATGAGTGATGGGGATTCTTTGGGAGAAAACCAGGTGAGATTTTGTTTGGCTTGGATTCCAATAAGAGAGCCATCTTCGTTTTTGAGGAGTCCTTCAAACTTAGTTTTTGTGATGAAGTTTTTTTCTTCATAGCTTCCTGAGAGAATACCAAAAGACGCATTGAGCCAGGTATAATTTGGAGAGAGGTATGGGCGCCAGGCAGGTGGGATGCGTTCAGCAGGGACGTTTTTTGAGCGGAGATCTTGAGCGAGATTTTTGAGATGAGGAGTGAGCTTGAGGACCATTTCCTCGGTTTGAACTAGGCGCGTTGCGATTTCGTCTGGCGAGGCTCCAGTCTGATCCTGTAAAGGAGGGTTTGGGCTTTCTTGGGTTTCTTTGCATGAAGCAAGAATAATGCAAAGGAAGAGTAATGGTTTCATCGGAGGCTGTGATTTTTACGGAAGGCTCCTGGGGTAAATCCAGTTGCTGCTTTAAAAGTTTTAGCGAAATGTTGGCGGCTGCTGAACCCAGAAAGTTGGGCTACATAATCAATTGTGTATTCCGGGTTGCCGAGAAGGCGCTTCGCAATACTTATCCTAGTCTCGACGATCGTAGCGTGGATAGAACGCCCCGTGAATTGACGGAAACGTCTTTGGAGTTCGCGTTTCGATAAAGAAACGTTTTCGACAACATCATCGACTCCGATAAGGCTACCAGCATTACGGTTGATGTAACGGGCTGCTAGGGCAACTGCGGGGTCATTAATTGCGAGTTCGCTGGAAGAGCCTCGCACAACGAGTTTGGTTGGAGGAATAAAGATGGGGTCATCTTTGGGGGCTTTACCTTCAAGAAGCTGGTTGAGAAGACGAGCGGCTCGATAACCGATCTCATAATGAGAGGCATCGATACTGGAAAGAGTGGGATTACAGATGTTGCAGCTAACGGAATCGTTATTCACACCAACGAAGGCAATATTTTCAGGGATGGTAATGCCAATTTGTTTGGCAGTTTCGATGAGGATGGGAGCAATGTGGTCACAAGAGACAAAAATCCCAATGGGGAGGGGAAGAGAGCGGAGCCAGGAGAGCGTCAATTTTTTATAAATGTCGTTCTTTGAAAAATGTAATTTTGGGACGTAGAAGGTGGATGTTTTAAAACCAAGTTTTCTAGTGGCGTTCTTAAAGTGATCTCCCCTGAGGTCGGACCAACGAGTGTTTTCGATACCGCAGAATCCAAAATTGGTGAAGCCCTGTTCCCGAAGATGTTTGAGAGCGAGCTGAGCGATGCCGGCATCGTCGGTATGAACGAGGGGAATCGAACTGTCGGAGTGATCGCCTAAGATATCGACAACGGGAATTCCTTTTTCAACAAGGGCTTTAGCCCGAGAAAGAGAGTGGGTATCGTAGAGCCGGGTGATGACCCCATCGACCGGCATATTTGGATCAAGAGGCTCAATATGAGACGGACCAGAGTTGTCTCCGTGGAGAGACCAGCTCCCGGCGTTGTGGTGAACATCCCAGCGATTAATCTCGCTTACAAACTTTGAGATGCCCAGTAGCATGTCTCGTCCTGGTGCGATCGCAGTTTCGATTTCGAGTAGAATCCGCTTACGATGTTGTGATTTCACGCTAAAATTAAGGGGGTCATTGGTAGATTCTATCTAACAAGTAAATCAAGAAAAATGGAGAAGATCAAAAGTAAAGGGGAGGGGAAAAGACTTTTTTTGGAAGCTATTGCGCCAGGAATTAAGGTCTTGGGTTGAAAAAAATGCACTCAGGGTAAGGGAATCAGACGACACTTTCTCTGACAATAGAATTGAAGCGAGATCGAATGGCTCACGCTCTTGGCGCTTCCTAAAGTGTGCCTAGCGGCCAGCGCATAAAAAGGAAATCGCCAAGAGTGAAATTAAAAAATGGTCGAAGAGTATGTCTGAGTTGTTACACTTTCTCGTTAGCTCACAAGAATCCATGAAGCCAGAAAACCATCCACTCTCTGTTGACCGCCGTTCTTTTCTTCGTCAATCGTCTGTCGCCGCGGCAGGACTGGGATTCGGAGCAATTCCTATTATCGGGGCTGAAAAAGAGAAAAAGAAACCAGAGGCAGAGACTTTGGTGAAGACCTTTTATGATTCTCTCAGCGAGGAGCAAAAGAAGGCGATGTGTTTTCCTTATGATCATAAGCTTCGCTTGAAGATTGAAAATAACTGGCTGATTACCAAGATGCTCGTTGAGCATTACACCAAAGATCAACAGGCGATGATCAAGGAGATCTTCATGGGGATTCATAGTGAGGAGTATGCTGAAAAAGTTTACGATCAGGTGGAATGGGATAGTGGGCTTGATGGTTTCGAGGGCGGGTCATCGGTGGCAATCTTTGGGACGCCAGGGACTGGAAAATTTGAGTTTGTTTTGACTGGGCGTCACTGCACGCGTCGTTGTGATGGTGACTCGAATGAAGGAACTGCTTTTGGCGGACCTTTGTTTTACGGGCATGCGGCCGATAGTTTTAACGAGAAGCCGGATCATAAGGATAATGCCTATTGGTATCAGGCTGTTCGGGCAAATGAGGTTTATCAAATGCTTGATGGCAAGCAGCGTCAATCAGCGCTCTGTGGAAAGAGTCGCGGTGAAAAAGGCCGGGCTACCGTGAAGTTGACTGGAAAGAAAAAGGGACTCGATGGGATTCGCGTTGGCGATATGAGCGGGGACCAGAAAGGGCACGTTCGTAAAGTGCTTGGCGATCTCATGGCACCTTTCCGCGAAAAGGATTCCAAGGAAGCGCTAAAGTTGGTCGAAGCCGGAGGCTTGGACAATATTCATATGGCTTTCTACAAAGAGGAAAATATCGGGGAGGATGAGATTTGGGATGTTTGGCAGTTGGAGGGACCTAACATGGTTTGTTATTTCCGCGGCAAACCGCATGTTCATGCCTGGATGCACATCAAGAAGCCGGTATGATCCGGGAGTTGTTCTTGGCCGGGCTTTTGGCAGCTCATTCGGTCTCCGGCCATGAACTAACTGGGCACACCATATTAATTCGTCCGATTATATTGACTAACGATGCGGGCGATGATGCGGCCAAGGCCAACTTGCCGGAGGAGTTGATTGATTTGCCATTTCGCCGATGGGATCTTGATTTTCAAATTCTTGAGCCAGTCAAATGGTCGCGGCGCGAATTTAGGGATGGTGAGATTGATGTCGACGTGATCGTGAAGGCGGCGATGGAAGAGGGTGTTTTTCGGCAGCCGCGGCGAATTGCAAATATGTTTTTCGCACGCAAGATCAATGGGAGGGAGGCTCCAAATGGTCTTGGACAGGAGCCCGGATGGGTCACTTTCACTGCTCAGGGTGATGATCCTCCGCTTGGACAAGATGCCTTTGTGGTGGTGCACGAGGTGACCCACAATTTGGGACTGTCTCATACTGTGGATGATGCCGAGGTGCCGTCGGATATTCCTAATGTGATGGGTGAAGGTGATTTTTTGGATCGCATCCGGGAAGATGGAATCACAAGGCATCAAGCTGCGACTATTTTAAAAAGCCCCTTGGTTCGCGAGACAGTAAAGTGCCTTGAGGTAGAGGAGGGACGGCGAGCTTATCTCGGGGAGAGTTTTGAAGCTTATTACATGGAACTCAATCGGCGCGAAGTTGAGGCGATGACCGGGAAAGTGGTGGGGAAAGCTCTGAAAGGTGAGGCTTTGGAAAAAGAAGCGAGAAAGAGGTTCGAAAATGCTGTGATGGATTTTACTCGGGAAGAGAGAGAAGTTGTTCTCTGGATGGTCGGGGAATATCGCAAGCTATTGGTGGAAGATTTTCCGCTTCTAGCCAACCAACCATGGCAGGTGGTTAAGGTGAAGGGCGATCATTGTGGAGGGTTTTGCCATACTCGTGGCTTGTCTGTGGTGATTGCTGAGGGTGCGCTTAATCGCATGGTGAACGACTATCGCCGGCACGGCAAAAGTAAGACGGCGCTTGCGGGAGCAGGAACGATTATTGTTCACGAACAAATCCATGTGCTTCAGCGGTGTTTCCCTCGAAAGTTTTCGGGTCTTTATACTGGGGCTTACGGATTCATCGATGGAAGGGTGGAGCAAGATGAGTGGGTGGCGCGTAACGAAATCCAGAATCCCGATGGACTGGAAGGAAATCGTTGGGTGGTGGATTACGAGGGTAATCATTATTGGTTAAAGACAATTCTTGATGAGAAGGATGATCCGGCAAGGATGCCAGCTTCCTTCCGAGAGGCGATCATGCCTCTCCAAAAAACGGGTAAAACCTACCGGGTAATTTGGAAAAAAGGAGAAAAGAAACCTGAGGTTGTTGATCCAAATCTTATGAGAGACTGGAAAAAGCAGTTCCCAATCCATACCGGACACGATCACCCAAATGAGATCTTCGCCTATCTTTTTCAAGCCGAGTTGACCCGAAAAATTATGGAAGAGGAACCCTCTGATGACATGATGACCAAGAAGACGATGGAGTGGGCCCGGAAGGAATTGAGGTGATCTGGCCGGCCTCTATTTTACGATCATGACGCCTTTCATGATGGTCCAGTGCCCGGGGTAAGAGCAGAGAAAAGGATATTCCCCAGGCGTTTTGGGAGCCATAAAGCGAAGGGTTTGAACCGTATCTTTCTTAAGGAGTTTTGTTGTGTGGAGGATGCGTTTATCGTTTGGAATGAAGCCCTTCTTGGCGGCCTCGGGGTCGGTAGCCATACGATTGGCCGCCTCACCGATTTCTTGGACGGAGCTATCTTGGTCGAGGATGAGCAGGTTGTGCTCGGTGACGTCGGGGTTTGAGAAGTGAAGACGAACTGGTTTTCCTGCTTTCACAGTAAACTTATCTTTGGTGAAGAGAAGTCGCTCGGGGATACAGGAAATCTCAATGGTTTGAAGGCCTTTTTGTGCGTCAAAAGAAGCTTCATTAGCATTTTTCGTGTTAGGTTTAAGCCTGTTTGATTTTTTGAAATCTGCGAGAGCTTTGGTGATAGTAGAAGCGTGTTGCGAATCTTGCCAGTGAGGTTTTAGAGCCGAGGAATTGAGAGTGGTGCTGATTGCGTAGGCAAGGTGGGTGTCTGCTTCTTGTTCTAATATCGGGGCAAGGGTATTTACGACTGAGGATGGGGTGATTGAAGAATCCGTCCGGTGGCTGTGTGAAGGGACTAGATAGGAAGCACAGAGGACAGCTTCGCGGCGGACATGTTGGGAAGGATGGGAAATTCCGTAATTCAGAAGGTTGAGTGATTTCGAGGGTGGAAGCTTGGGAGCCCAGAAACGGAGAGGCCCGAAGGCGGAAGCGGCTACGAGGTGGTTGTCGGAGCGTATGAGTTTTTCCAAAAGCTCTAAGTTGGGCTGGTCGAAGGCTTGATGAAGCCAGAGAGATTCGAGAAGGTGTAAGGGGATCTTTTGTTTTTTTGTCCAAGCTAAAAGCGGGCTGAGTATTTCTTTAGAAGTCTTACTTCGGAGCTCGCGCTTGGCCCAGTAACGGGTTCGGTAGTGAGGGGATTTAAGATGGTCGAGAAGTTCGGTGATGGAGGCTGTTGCGATTTTTGGCGCCGAATCAAGTTTGGCTTTTTTAGGAATAATGCGCCAAATACGGCCAGCTTTGCGGTCGCGGCGGGGATCGCGAAGAGAGTATTGGGCGTGGCCTTTGACAGGATTATACCAATCGCAGACATAGGCCGCGCCGCGTGGTCCGAAGCGAAAATCGACTGGGATGAAGGAGAGGTTGGTGGAGAAGATGAGGTCAAATTGATATTTTTCGGAAAAGTGAGCGGGTTCTTCATTCCAGTGGTGGAACTCGACGCGGTTGGTTGGTTTGTAGCGAACCTTGATGAAGCCACCTTGCATTTCCTTGGGCCAGAAGTCGTGAGAGACGAAGTCTTGTCCACAGACTCCGGAGTAGGCTTGCATCCCTCTGGCGCCCGGATGCTGGCTAGGATAATCGGGATTAGTGGCGTGGAAGGTGGAGGCGAAGACGGGGTGAGACGCGACGTGGTTTCCGTATGGGTCGAAGGTCACCCCCCAGGGGTTCGTATTTGGGTAGGCTCCGAATGCGGTGAGCTTTTTTGTGGAAGGGTGGTAGAGGAACCAAGAGGAGTTTTTGGCGCGGATCGGGCCGTAAGCGGTTTCGGTTTGGGAGTTGTGGAAGATGGATTCGCGGAAAAGAAGGTCTCCACCGGGAGTCCAGGTGAAATCGTGGAGGGCGTGGTGCGAATCCTCACAACCGAAGCCGGTAAAGACGATTTCACGGTGGTCCATTTTACCGTCGCCATCGGTATCAGTGAGATGGGTGAGGTGGGGTTCTTCGGAGCAGAAAACACCACCATTCCCATCAAGGACAAAAGAGAGGGGGATGTGAAGATCATCGGCCCAGGTGGTGCATTTGTCGGCCTTACCATCCTGGTTGGTGTCCTCAAGAATGATAATTTTATCACAAGGTTTTTGGCCAGGGTAAACGTGAGGATAGGTGACGGAGGTGGAGACCCAAAGGCGGCCGTGTTTGTCCCAGCGCATTTGGATGGGGCAGGCCATTTCAGGGAAGTCTTCCTCGGAAGCAAAGCAATTGACTTCGAAACGTGGATCGATTTTGAAGGCCTTTAGTTCATCGGCTGGGGAAAGGAACTTGTTTGCTCCGCGGGACAGGAGGACGTCGTCGAGTTTTGGGAGATTGGAGTCGTCTGGATTAACGAGTTTACCGGTGGCGACGGTTTTGTGAATGGCAGTGTCGCGATTGGCGACCATGAGATCAAAGTTCCGCATGGCGGGAAGAAAGTCGAGGTAGCCATAAGATTTATTGCGACCCCCGGTGTAGTAGAAGGTGTTGAGAGGTCGGTAGCGGTAGTGAAATTGGGTGGCTTTGTCGACGACGAGTTGGCGGAGATCTTCGTTGAGAGCGGTGGGGTCTTTTTCGAAGAGAGCCTTGAAGGCGATGTTTGCGAATTGGTGGTGCCCATGAATATTATTTTGATGCCCATCAATCGTTCGTTGATTGAGTTTACTGGCGGTGATTTTTGTCTTAGTGCCATTGAAGACGTTGCAGAAACCGATGGAGTGTTTTTTCGCTCCTTCGGCGAGAGCTTGGGTGTAAAGTGCTAGATTTTCGTTGTTTCGATCGCCGGCATTAACTGCGGCGATGTTCTCACTGGCTGTGGGAGAAAGAAGGATAATTTGAGCGGCAGTCTTTCCGTTGTATGCTTGAGTTTTGAGATGGGACAGGAATTGATCAAGGCGTTTCCTGAAGCCAGGGAGGCCTTCTTTTCCGCCGAAGGATTCATTGTAGCCGTAGCTGGCAATGATGAGGTCGCTTTTGAAGTAGTGGAGATGTTGGTCAAGGTCGCCGAAGTTATCTGGCCGGGGCATGAGATCGACTTCATCAGCTGGCCAGGCAAGGTTACGAATTGTAAGTTTATGCTTTGGATAGTGCTGGTGGAGGAGAGTTTCGAGGTGGCCGAAGCGGCGTTCGGCATCAAGGAGAAGGTTACCGATGAGAGCGATACGGGAGCCGGGGGGGATTTTTAGGGGAAGCTTGGTTTTAACTGGTTGGATCTTGTTGGGGCGCGGCGAGGTTTTGCGATTGATATAGTATTTGGCGAGGTTTGGATCCTTAGAAGGCGTTTTACGGGCAGTCTTTGAATTTTTTGCGTCTCTTGCTTTGGTTGCGTTTTTTTCACGGCGTTCATTGGTGGAAGACAAAGTGCCTTTTCCAGGTCCGGACTTGCCATCGTATGAGATCTGAGCAAGTGCAGAAATTGAGGGAAAAAGAGCTAGGACGAAGAAGAGCTTCATGAGAGGTGGACGTTAGAGATTGGATAAAAAATGACAAGTTGAGGTTGTCTGATTGACGGGGGATAGTTGGGGAACGCATATTGGAACGATGAAATATCAAGTGATTCTCATCCTAGTAATGATGGGAGTAAATTTCGGGCGCCAGGCGAAGGAAGGAGACAAGGATGTCAATTATGACGAGGCTAAGGTTCCAACTTATGATTTGCCCGAGTTATTAGTGACGGTAGAGGGGAAGCGAATTACGACTGCGGAGGAGTGGTATGCTTTAAGAAGACCTCAGATCATGTCACTTTTCAGTAATCTGGTTTATGGACGGGTTCCAGAGCCTTCAACACCGATGAAGCTTACTTTTCGGGAGGTGAAGAAAAACGAGAATTTCATGAGCGGGAAGGCAACGCGGAAGGATGTTGAAATTCAAATTAAAACGGAGAAGGGAGCGAAAACGATGAGGATTTTGCTCTTCGTTCCGAATGGGGTGACGAAGCCGGTGCCGGCGATCATGAAACACAGCTTTAACAATACACGGTCGGGTGATTTTGACGTGGGATTTCTTAAGAGAGATCGGCTGAAAAATGGCTGGCCACTGGGAAAGATTCTGGATGCGGGTTTTGCTTTTTGCGCCGTTTATCACGAAGATTTAGTGAAGCATAATGAGGTCGAATTCAGGGATAGTATTCATCGGTTATTTTATCCCGAAGGGCAGAGTTTTCCGAAGGCTCATGAGTGGGGGGTGCTTTCGGCTTGTGCTTGGGGAGGGATGCGTGCTTTAGATTATTTGGAGACCGATATTGATGTCGATGCGAAACGGGTAGCGATCATGGGGCACTCCAAGATGGGGAAAACGGCGTTATGGACGGCAGCCCAGGATGAACGATTCGCAATGGCGATTTCGGCCCAATCGGGGTGCGCTGGGGCCGCCTTATGGAGGAGGAGATCAGGCGAGACCTTGAAGAAAATGGTGACGCGCTTTCCTTATTGGCTGTGTCGTAATGCCCAGAAATTCGTCGAGCAGGAAGATGACCTTCCGGTGGACCAGCATATGTTGTTGGCATGTATCGCACCGCGCCCGGTCTATGTGCACAGTGGGGTAAAAGACACGTGGGCTGATGGCCGGGGAGAATATTTATCGGCCTATCATGCGAGTGAGGTCTATCGCTTACTTGGTAAGAAAGGCATGGAAAGTGAGAAGTCGCCAGAGGTTGGGAAAGCGGTGATGGATGGCGAGGTAGGATATCACATTCGTAATGGCGGACATTCGATTGAACAGGGGGACTGGGAAAAGTTCATCCAGTTTGCTTCCAAACATCTAAGGAAGGATAATTGATCCAATGGAGAATCAGCTATTAC
>TARA_B100001057_G_scaffold464561_1_pt1 | contig 21038 bp, 14 predicted proteins | sample TARA_B100001057 | Tara Oceans TARA_B100001057 (sample SAMEA2621839) | marine metagenome | biome: marine biome (ENVO:00000447); feature: surface water layer (ENVO:00002042); material: "saline water (ENVO:00002010), including plankton (ENVO:xxxxxxxx)" | depth 5 m
AATATGTAAATATTGTCCATACTACTAATTTGTTCTATGTTTGCTAATATCATAATTTTTTTGGTTTATTTAGTCAATTAAATTAAAAATGAAAATCAAAACCAACTCGGAAAGTTATGTTATCTGACTCGTCGTTCAATGTTGAATAACTAATATCACTTTGAATTTTAAGCTTATGGCCAACAACAAACTTATTAAATCCAAGAGTGTATTGTTTTGTAGGCTCTTTTCCAGTTATTGCTTCAAACTCTAATGTTGTAAAGCGCGCTGCAATTTCGTAATTGTTGTCAAATAAATATCCAGCTTGTAGGTTTAATGCATTACCAGTGAGAACAATATCACCTGTTGGAGTAATGCCATCGACTTCTGTCGCAATCTCATCACTAGCAGTCCTTTTGGCATATTCTCCCATGAACGAAAATCCATTGTGTTTGTACATCGCATCTATAAAAATTGTTGTCTGATCAGTTCCATATATTGTTTCATCGTTTCGGATCATGTAATCACCAGCAAACCCTCTTTCTCTTACAGCATCTTCGTTAAAGTTGTAAGTAAAGCCTAACATAAGTTTAGGCCTCTCTTCGCGCTTTAAATCTGATTGGCTGTAATCACCTTTTGATTTGAAGGTGCCAAATGGCAATAATTCGAGTCTAGCAGTATATTGTAATCCACCTTCGTTTCCTTCTGTGACATTTCTTCCCTCTCCTTGTGACAATGAAAACTTTTCGCGCATTAGGAAGTTCTCACTAAGCTTTGTTTTGTGACGTAATTGTATTCCTAAATCACGATCAATATTAAAGCGACTGTTTAATAAAGATCGATCAATTAATTGTAAGTTTCCAGACGAAACTACACGTTCAACGTTTCCAGGAAGTTTTGTTTGCCCTGCCCAAAATTCCCAGTTTTTAGCAAATTTCCATTTAAGAACAGCATCTAAAATGTAACGAGGAGTATTACGGTTAAAATCATTAGCACCAGAAATATCTCTATTTGATAAGCCTAACTCAATCTTGTAAATAAGATTTTTATTATAAGCAAACCCATCAAATTTTAATCTTGCTCGTCTGACAATAAAGTTGTGTTCTCCACTTTCATAAATATCGCCGTTGTGATCCCATGACGACATTGATCTTACTTGAAAACGAGGTGCGAATTTTACGCTAAATGTACTATCTTTTGCAGTAAAATTAATTAACCCTTTCCCAAAAGATGTATCGCTAATTTCTTGTGCTTGTGAGTTGAATATAAAAAGAATGGCTACTATAATACCTAACTTGTTTTTCATTTTGATTTAGATTATAAGTTCTTTTTAAAATTACAGCTAATTACCACTATTATCGATTAATTAAATTTTACGTTTAGGTTAATAATATGTTATGAATATTTCAAAAGTTATGCAGTCTAGAAACATTTACTTAACATTGGAAATTAGTATCTTGCAAGCATGAATGACATCATGCATTGGGAACAACTCTTATCCCTTAAACGTCACGGGGATTCAAACAAGCGTTTACGTAACGAACAGGACGAAACTCGGTTGGGCTTTGACGTTGATTATGACCGAATTATTTTTTCTTCCGAATTTCGAAGTCTACAAGACAAAACACAAGTTATTCCACTTTCATCAACTGATTTTGTACATACAAGACTTACACACAGCTTGGAGGTAAGTGTAGTAGCGCGTTCATTGGGGCGGAAAGTAGGGGTGAAAATCTTAGAAAAGCATCCTGCCCTTGCTGAGGTTCACGGCTATAAACCTAACGACTTCGGCTCTATAGTAGCGGCTGCTGCTTTAGCACACGATATAGGTAATCCACCCTTTGGTCACTCCGGTGAAAACGCTATTGGACATTTTTTTAAAAATGGCCAAGGGAAAAATTTTAAATCTGAATTAACAGATAAAGAATATGAAGATCTTTGTAATTTTGAAGGAAATGCAAACGGGTTCAAAATATTAACCCAAGATTTAAAAGGACTTTTAGGGGGATTACGACTTAGTTACGCAACCCTTGGAGCCTTTACAAAATATCCAAAACAGTCTTTACCAAAAGGAACAACTAATGACGTAGCCTATAAAAAATATGGGGTATTTCAAAGTGAAGTACCGATGTTTAAGCAAATATCCGAAGAATTAGGGTTATTGAACAAAAACAATATTTCAGGCGATCAGTTTTCAAGACATCCATTGGCTTATTTAGTTGAAGCTGCGGACGATATATGCTATACTATTATAGATTTCGAAGATGGGATTAATCTTGGAGTAATTGAAGAAGATTTTGCGTTAGAATATCTTATTAAATTGGTTAAGAATAATATTCAAACTAGTAAATATAATGCTCTTCCTGACAAGAAAGCTAGAGTAAGCTATCTACGTGCTATTGCTATTGGAGCACTTATTGATGACGCTGTAAATATCTTCATACAAAACGAAGAAGCTTTGCTTCAAGGAAATGTTAGGTTTGCTTTGTTAGAGAAAAGCCAGTACAAAGCTCAAATGGATGATATTATTAAATTAAGTATTGATAGAATTTATAATTCAAAGGAGGTAATCGATAAAGAACTTTCAGGATTTGAAGTAATCAATGAGCTTCTATTAAGGTACACTAATGCTATTAATAACTGTTACGAAGAAAAGGGTAGTCATTATGATGAACTCATATTAAAATTACTACCAAAAAGATTTGATTTTAAAGATGGAAGTTTATACACCAGACTCATGGGTATATGTAGTGTAATTTCTTCATATTCTGATAGCAAAGCTGTTTTGACTTATAAAAAATTAAAAGGCTTGAAGTTTTAGTTATGAACTTTAAATTAGATGACAATTACTTTATGAAAAAAGCTCTGTTAGAAGCTGAATTGGCTTTTGAAAAGGGTGAGGTTCCTGTAGGAGCAATCATAGTCGTTGAACAGCAAATAATTGCCAGAGCACATAATTTAACAGAACTATTAAATGATGTGACTGCACATGCGGAAATGCAGGCTATAACCTCTGCATCAAATTATTTAGGAGGTAAATTTCTTCACAACTGCACGCTTTATGTAACTTTAGAGCCATGTCAAATGTGTGCTGGCGCACTTTATTGGAGTCAAATTTCTAGGTTAGTTTATGGCGCTGATGATCAAAAGAGGGGATTTAGAGCTATGGGAACATCATTGCATCCAAAGACAACGTTTCAGGGAGGAATAATGGCTAAAGAGGCTTCTGATTTATTGAAACGATTTTTTGTGGAGAAACGAAATTTAAATTAATCAGTCTTTGGCATCATTATGTTCACGCATCTTATCTAAGTTTTCCGCTGTGAGCATATAATCAGCCATTTTTTTATCTTTCCATCGGTAATAAGAAAACAAGGGGAATACAATCAGGAAAAGGCCCAAAACCCCGAACCCAATGAGCTTCTCGGATATTGCAATTTCCTTCGCTTTTATTATGGGATCTATAGTGTCTGAGTCTGGGATGGCAAACCCAATGAATATACAAGTAAATGCTGAGATACAAAGAAACCAAATTAAATATTTCATTGGCTTGAGCTGTGTTATTTTGTTTTTAAACCCAATTCGTCTAACTGTTCTTTGTCTATGGGCGCGGGCGCGTCAATCATGACATCCCTCCCAGAATTATTTTTTGGGAAGGCTATAAAATCGCGAATAGTTTCTTGTCCACCCAAAATAGCAACTAATCTGTCTAATCCAAATGCAATACCACCGTGGGGCGGAGCACCATACTCAAAGGCGTTCATTAGAAATCCAAATTGTTCCTTGGCTTCGTCTTCACTAAAACCAAGATGTTTAAGCATTAAAGCCTGTGTATTTTTATCATGTATACGAATAGATCCACCTCCAATTTCATTACCATTTAACACCAAATCATAGGCATTGGCTTTTACGCTTGCTGGATTTGTATCAAGTAAAGCTATTTGATTAGATTTTGGTGCTGTAAAAGGGTGGTGCATCGCATGGTAACATTTAGCTTCACTATCCCATTCTAAAAGTGGGAAATCCGTAATCCAAAGAGGAGCAAACTCTTTAGGGTCTCTTAAATTTAGGCGCTCTGCAAGTTCCATTCTTAGCGTGCTTAGTTGAGCTCTGACTTCATTTTTTTTACCAGAAAGTATACAAATAAGATCACCCTCTTTGGCAGAGGTAAGTTTAGCCCATTTGGCCAAATCGTCTTGATCGAAAAATTTATCTACTGAAGATTTATAACTGCCATCTTCATTACAGCGCACATAGACCATTCCTGATGCTCCAATTTGTGGACGTTTGACCCAATCAATAAGATTGTCTATATCTTTTCTTGAATAATTATTTCCTCCCGGGACAGCAATTCCAACTACAAGTTCGGAGTTATTAAAAACTTTGAATTCTTTATGTTGTGTAACTGCATTGAGCTCTCCAAATTTCATATCGAAACGAATATCAGGCTTGTCGTTCCCATATATTTTCATTGCTTCATCATATGTTAAACGAGGGAAACTATTTATTTCCACGCCATTAATAACTTTCAACAAATGTTTTGTTAATCCCTCAAAAGTTTCAAGAATGTCCTCTTGTTCAACAAAAGCCATTTCGCAGTCAATTTGTGTAAACTCAGGCTGCCGGTCAGCGCGTAAATCTTCGTCTCTAAAACATTTGACAATTTGAAAATATTTATCCATGCCTCCAACCATCAATAATTGCTTGAAGGTTTGTGGAGACTGGGGAAGAGCATAAAATTGTCCTTCATTCATACGACTTGGTACAACAAAATCTCTTGCTCCTTCAGGGGTTGATTTTATAAGGTAAGGAGTTTCAACTTCGATAAAATCTTTTAGAGACAAATAAGCTCTAACTTCTTGAGTTACTTTATGTCTAAAAATAAGGTTATTCTTGACAGAGTTTCTTCTAATGTCTAAGTACCGATATTTCATACGTAATTCTTCACCACCATCGGTTTCATCTTCAATAGTAAAAGGAGGTAATTTTGATGAATTAAGAATGGTTAAATCTGAAACTAAAATTTCTATATCACCTGTGGGGATATTTGAGTTTTTGGATGCACGTTCAATCACAATACCATTAACTTGAATCACAAATTCGCGACCTAATTTTTTAGCGGACTCCATTAAATTTTTATTGGTACGATCAGCATCAAAAATAAGCTGAGTTATTCCATATCGATCACGTAAATCTACCCAAGTCACAAACCCTTTATCTCTAGATTTCTGGACCCAACCTGTAAGCGTTACAGTCTGATTAATATCAGAGGTTCTAAGTTCACCACAATTATGGGTTCTATACATATCGACTTATTTGAAAACAAATTTAATATTATTAAACTAAATTCACCCTATCTAGGCTGTAACATTCATTTGCCTTGTTTGAATTTTATTTATGATGTAATATAAAATAGGTACCACTACAAGTGTTAAAAATGTTGCGAAAGTCAAACCAAAAATTATAGCCCAACCCATAGGACCCCAAAAAGCAACATTTTCACCACCAATGTAGAAGTTAGGGTTAAGCTCGGTTATTAGGGTTCGGAAATTTATATTAATCCCAAGGGCTAGTGGTAACAACCCTAATATTGTTGTAATTGCAGTTAATAAAACAGGTCTAAGTCGAGTTTTACCTCCTTCAACAACACACTTTAATAAATCTATCTTGCTTAGTTTATCAGAGCTTTTAAAATTAAGTTCTAAGCGTTTTCTGGCTATAATTAAATTAATATAATCAATTAGTACAATAGCATTATTTACTACTATTCCAGCCAATGAGATGATCCCAATCATAGTCATGAGAATAACAAAATCCATTCGGAAGATTAGCAAACCAAAGAGAACTCCTATTAGGCTTAAGAAAACTGATATTGATATAATTATAGGAGTTGTGGCAGAGTTAAATTGAGCCACCAAAATTAGAAAAATTAATAAGACTGCGATAAGTAGGGCTTTGCTTAGAAAAGCCATTTCTTTTGCTTGTTTTTCTTGCTCGCCGGTAAAACTTACTTCAAGACTTTTTGGGGTTTCAAAATTCTCAACCACCCCTCTTATTTTATCATTGACATCTGTGGGATTATATCCACTCAAAACATTGGAATAAATAGTAACCACTCGATCTAAATCAATTCGTTTAACTGCATTAAAGCTGGTACTATTTTCAGTTTTTGCGACTGCTGAAATAGGGACTTGTTTAATACGCCCTGAGCTTTGGTTTCTGAAAGTTATCTTTTGATTCATTAGCGCATTACGGTCATATCTGTATGCGTCTTTTAATCTAATATTGACAGGGTAATCGTCCTTTAAATCTTTAAATGTTGAAACCTCCTTTCCATAAAGAGCTGTTCTTAAGCTAGTTCCTATGAGCCCAGTTGACACCCCTAGTCGTCTAGCTTTTTGGCGGTCTACTTGAACAATCAGTTCAGGCTTCCCTTGGTCAATATCTAGTTTAAGTTCTTCAACACCTGGAATATTTGCTCTATCAATTAATATTTTCAACTCGTTAGCTGTTTCAATAATTAATTCGTAATCATCTCCTTTTATTTCCAAATTTATTGGAGATCCAGTGGGAGGCCCATCAGCGGGCTTATCAACAACTATACTAACCCCAGGATATCCTTGAATAACTTCGCGTATGTCCCTTAAAACTTGCTCGGAGCTTACACCTTTTCTATCTTGAAATTTTACAAAATCGACAGTTATTCTTGCTTTATTTGGGGTATTTCCACCCACTTGCCCCCTACTTGGATCAGCTGTGCCTTCTCCAACTTGTCCAATAACCGATGTGACCAAAAAGTTTTCACCTTCAATATTATATTTTTTTAGGTGAAGTTCAATATCTGATTCAATTTTTTTTGAAAGTGAATTTGTTTCTTCAATGTCAGTTCCAATTGGATATTCTAAAAAAACAAATACTTGTTTAGCTTCTGTGTTGGGAAAGAAAAGCACTTTAGGTGGATACAAATACATCAGAGAACCAGCTACAAATAACAGTAAAAATGTACTAACTATTATCCCATATGGTTTTTTGCCATCTAGGGCGTAAAAAAGAAACTTTTCATAATACTTCTCTAATTTATTAATGAAAGTCATTTTATTTTCTTTCGATTTCACCTTCATATAAAGTGATATCAACATTGGATTTATAACTAATGCGACGAATAAAGATGAACTTAAAACTATAATTAAAGTAATTGGTAGCCACTGCATGAATTTCCCTACAATACCATCCCATAGGACTAATGGCAAAAATGCTGCTAAAGTTGTTGCCGTTGAAGCAATAATAGGCATTGCAACCTCACCAACACCTTGCTTAGTTGCTTCAATTCTAGGAACACCTTCATCCATTAATCTGTAAATATTTTCTACAACAACTATTCCATTATCAACCAGCATTCCCAAGGCAATAACTAAAGAAAATAATACCATAGTATTTAGTGTTACACCTAAAAAACTTAAAATTATAAACGATAATAGCATTGATAGTGGAATGGCGATACCAACAAATAATGCGTTTCTGAAACCTAAAAAGAAGTACAAAACGAGTACTACTAGAATTACACCTAGCACTATACTATTTTCTAGATCAGAAACCATTGTTTTTGTATCGTTAGACTGGTCATTTGTTTTTGATATAATTAAGTTGGTTGGTAATATGTTAGCCTTTGCTTTGGTAATAATCTCATCAATTTTTTTTGATGCAATCAATAAATTTTGACCACTACGTTTTTTGACATCGAGCATCACAACAGGCTGTAAATATTCTCTGGCATAACTTTGTTTTTCTTGTTCTTTGAAATCCACATCAGCAATATCTCTTAGGTAAACAATATTTCCCTTTTCTCGTTTTACAACAATATCTTTGATTTTTAAGGGGTCTACAAATTCACCAACAACTCTTACATTTCTGCGAGTCCCATTTTCAAGGATATCTCCACCTGAAATGCTTTGGTTTTCAAACACAATAGCATTTTCTATATCAGTGAAACTAATTTTTGAAGCTTCCATTTTATATAAGTCAATTGCAACTTCCAATTCTTTTTCCTGAACCCCTCTTATGTCTACTCCAGAAATTTCTGAAAGCTCTTCAATTTTATCTTCCAAAAATTCCGCATAGTCCTTAAGTTGATCCATAGAAAAATCTCCTGAGAGATTTATATTCATAATCGGCATTTGTTCACTAAAATTGACTTCTGTTACGCTGGGTTCGCTAGGTAGGTCTTTTGGAAAATCTTTATCTGCCATCGCAATGTCTACTCGATCTTTAACTTTAAGCAGCGCCTCGGATGGAGTAATATCAAAAGTAAATTCTACTTTTATACTTGAATAACCCTGAATTGAATTTGAAGAAATTTTATCAACACCTGTTATGGCATTAATTTCTTTTTCAAGACGTTTTGTGATTAGTTTTTCAACATCCAAGGCCGAATTTCCTGGGTAAGGAGTTGAAACATAAATTTGAGGAACAATTATCTCAGGAAAATTTTCTCTTGGCATATTAACATATGAAAGTAGCCCGCCTAAAACAACTATAAAAGTAATAACAGCAACAGTTGATTTATTTGAAACAGCCCAAGAGGATAGCTTAAATTCTTTGATTTTTTTTGTGATCATAATTGTTTTATTGAGCTAAAATTACCATTTCATTAGCCTTGATTAATCTAGCCCCTTTGTCTACAATCAAATCGTCTATTTGTATTCCTTCAATTATAAATGCATCAGTTTCATATGTCATTCCCGCTTTTATATAATTCTTTTTACTTAAATAATTTCCTTTTTCCTTAATTACTGTGTATACATATTGTTTTCCTTCACGGTCTTTCTGAATTAATTTAGCAGGAATAACAATACCAATTTCTTTAAAGTCATTAATTTTTATATCCGCTAATAAATTTGCTTTTAACTCATTATTTTGGTTGTTGATATCAACCCTAACCTTAAAGCTTCGATTATTAGGGTTGATATAATTCCCGACTTGGCTAACATTTGCACTAACATTTTTTCCAATTGATGGGAAAAATAGCTCCACTTGAGTTCCCTTTCGAATGTATTTTAGGTATGTCTCAGTTACTTCACTCTCAACATGTATTTGATTTAAGTTTACAAGCCTTACTGCGGGAATCATTGGAGCGGCTAGACCACCTATTTTTGCAAACATCTCATCAATAGTCCCCGAAAAAGGAGCTGAAATTTTAAGTTTTTTTTCCTGAGCCTTCAAGCTTTCCAAGCTATTTTCAAGCCCTTCTTTTTGAGCCTTAGCTTGTAAAAATTGAATTTCACTTCCAATATTTTGATCCCATAAGCGTTTTTGACGCTCAAAGGTGGTTTTGGCTAATTCAAATTGAGTTTCTAATTCAACTATTGAAGATTTTAGGACTGAGTTATCAATTTGTATTAAGGTTTGACCTTTATATACTTTTTGACCTTCTTTGACATATATATTTGTTATACTTCCGCTATTTTCAGGGTATAGCTCTACACTTTGATCTGCCTCTACGGTTCCTTGGACTTCAATAAAATGTTGGAATAACTTTTCTTTAGCGTTGAAAACAGTTACTGAAGGCAACCTTTTGTTTGTGTCTAACTTTGAAATATTTAATTCTACCGAATTTAGTATTTCACTCAAACTATCAATTTGTTTAATTAAACTATTCTTTTCAGTTTTGAGCTTGAGTAGATTTACAGATTCCTTTTTAGCCTCGCCACATGAGGTAATTAGGACTAAAGAAAGAAATATTAAATATTTTTTTTTCATCAAGTTTGTAATTTAATTTATTGGATTTGGATTTAATAATACATCTAGTGAAATGTATTTGTTCAACACTGAAACTAATGCTTCCATGTATTGTTTTTGAGTATTGTACAATTGAGTTTGTGCTCGATTAAGATCAAAACTGGACGCAAGACCTTCAAAAAACTTGATTTGATTTTTTTCTTCAATTCGTTTTGCAAGACTCAAAGCTTGTTTCTTTATTTCTAAATCTTGCTGTGCAAAATCCAATTCATTTTGTGCTTGTTTAATTTTAATTTCAATCTCTTGTCTAATGTTTTCTAAAGCACGTTCAGATTTTTCTAAGTTAATTTTTGCTTTTTGTGTTGAAGCTGACCTACCAAATGAACTGAATAAAGGAATTGACATATTAACTCCCAAAATAGAAGCTCCGAACCATTTTTGAGAGTTATTTAAAAAATCAAATCGATTGTTATTTCCAGTATAGGACCCGTTAATAAAGGCATTTAATGTAGGTAAAGCCTTACTTTTTTCAAGTTTAAATAATAATTCATTCGATCTTACATTGTTATTAGCAATTTTGAAGTCGGTTACGTTTTCAATACTTTTATTTGAAATTTTAATAGGCCTTAAAGAAGACTTTAAAACCATGTCCTCTAACTTTTCAGTTAAAATTACACGTCTGTTAACATCAATTCCAAGCATTAAATTAAACATTTGATAAGCTAGCTTTTTTAACGTAGTGTTATAGTTTATTGAACTCACAAGCCCAGACAGGGTTAGTTGTAATTGCTCAATATTTTCTTTTTCAGTTAAGCCGTTATCGTAAACTTTCTGCAGTTCATTAATATTTTTTTCCAATAAGTTAATATTCGATTTTAAAATGATAATGTTTTGTTCAATTAAAAGAATATTACCATAAGCATTTGCAACATCTATTCTAATTTTACTAAGAGTTTTTTCTTGTGCATTTTTAGAAATTTCTAAGTATACTTTTGAAGCCTGTAAAGCTACTAAGTACGAGCCATCAAATATTTTTTGATTTAATGTTAGTACTCCATTTAGAACTTGGTCTGCACCAAAAGAAAGCTCTGAGTATTCTCCTGCATCACCACCTAAAAAAGCTGAAGGGACTAGTAATATTTGTTGTTTTAATTGGTTATTGTAAGATATATCAGCGCTTATTTGCGGTAGTCCAGTTGAAGTAGTTTGCCATTTTTGGAGCTCAGCTAAGCGGACATCGTTTTGACTATCCAAAGAAGATTTATTATTTAAAAGCGCATAGTTGACAGCATCTTTTAGTGAAAAACTCATAGGCTCAGTCTGTGAAAAAACTGTTAGTGAAATTAAGAAAAGGGCTAAGCTGTTGCGCATTTTAAGATTTATTACTTTTTATATATTTCTTTAATACTTCTAATCCTTTTTTTGTAACAATAGCTCGAAGGTGGTATTCTAAGTAGCTTTCCATCAAATAATTTTTTTTGAAATTATACTCAGGGAATACTGAGGTTTCTCGAATTCCAGACATGCCGACCATATAAACTCTAGAAATAAATGTGATATCAATATCTCCTCTGAAAAGATTTAATTTTATTCCCTTTTTTAGACTGTTCTCCACGGAAGAAAGCATTTTTTCATATTTTTTAACTTCAAGTTGCTCAAATATATTTGGATAATACTTTTTTAATTGAAATTGAGCAGACCCACGTTCATTCCTTAAATAATGCATGACAAACATTTTGATGTCGTACAGTTCCTCTATAGGATTAACCGCATTTCTATTTATTTTCTCAATATTTTGATGGATATAATCAAGAACTGAAAATGTTACTGTTCTTACTAGTTCTATTTTGTTTGAAAAATGTCTGTAGATTGTTTTTTTAGAAATGCCCATTGAGGATGCAATATCATCCATAGTAACATTTTTAAATCCTAGAGTTAAAAATAGTTCTTCCGATTTTTTTATAATTTTTTCTTTCATAAATAGGAGTGCAAATATAGTAATGGAAACTTAAAAAACAATAAAAGTTTCTTTGGTTTTACATTTTTTTAACATTTGTTAGAACATAAACCATAAATAATATTAAATCTGTTATTTTTGTTTCAATGAAATCAATTCAAAAATATCAATCCCATTTTATCGCTCACCTAAAGAGTTTTAGTCTTACTCGCGAGCCAAGACAATTGTATGATCCCGTGCAGTACATATTAAACCTTGGTGGAAAACGTCTGAGGCCAATCTTAACTTTAATGTCAACGGATTGTTTTGGAGGTAATATTTCAAACGCCTTGGATGCTTCATTGGCAATTGAACTGTTTCATAATTTTTCTTTAATTCATGATGACATAATGGATAAGGCACCTTTAAGAAGAGGAAAACAAACTGTACACGAAAAATGGGATTTAAGTACAGGTATTTTATCTGGCGACGCAATGCTTATCATGGCTTATAAATTACTTGAATCATATAATTCAAAATATTTTAAACAACTAACCACGTTGTTCAGCAATACTGCTTTAGAAGTTTGTGAAGGACAACAATACGATATTAATTTTGAAACTCAGGTTGATGTGAGCGTTCAAGATTATGTTAAGATGGTTAAATGTAAAACAGCCGTTTTAGTTGGTACTGCTATGCAAATGGGTGCAATTTTGGCAGATGCAAATAATGAAGATCAGAAAAGATGTTATGATTTTGGAATTAATCTTGGGATTGCATTTCAGTTAAAAGATGATTACCTCGATGTTTTTGGAAACCCCGAAAACTTTGGTAAACAGTTAGGTGGAGATATTATTGAAAATAAAAAAACCTATTTGTTCTTAAAGGCCATGGAACTTGGTTCAGATGATTTAAAAAATAAATTGAGTGATTTATTTGGAAAATCTTCAGCAAACAATGATCAAAAAATTTTTCAAGTAATCGAAGTTTATGAGAAGTCTGGAGCTAAAAAAGCAACAGAGAAAGCTATTGAAAATTACACAAAAGCAGCCTTTGATTTACTTAATATATTAGACATTGAATCTTCGAAAAAACAAGTTCTTATCGATTTTGGCACACAGCTAATGACAAGAACCTCATAGATATTATAATTTCTTTCTTATATTAAATAAAAAAGAGATGGCTATTTTCTTAAAAGTTGTATTTTTGACTAATGTAAATGTATTTTCTAAAAATACAACGACTAAATGGATAAATACTCTTTTTTAAACGCCGCTCACACAGTTTATTTCGCCGAACTATATGAGCAATATCAAAAAGATCCAGACAGTATAGATTCCAGCTGGAGAGCTTTTTTTCAAGGCTACGATTTTGGTAGTGAAAACTACGGACTCACTGGAGAAGTTGTCGAGGGTGTTACCACTCAAGTGCCTGAACACGTTCAAAAGGAATTTCAAGTAGTAAAGCTAATCGATGGTTATCGTACAAGAGGGCACTTATTTACAAAAACTAATCCAGTTCGCGAAAGAAGAAAATATGCACCGACATTGGAAATTGAAAATTTTCATCTCAACGACAAAGATCTAGATACAGTTTTTAATGCAGGAGAAATTTTAGGTATCGGGCCTAAGACCCTAAGACAAATTCGCGAGCATTTAGAAGCCATATATTGTGATTCAATTGGAGTTGAATACATGTACATTCGCCAGCCTAAAGAAATTCAATGGATCCAAAACAGGTTAAACAGTAATGATAATCATGGAGAATTTTCAGCTGATGAAAAAAGGCATATACTTAAAAAACTAAATGAAGCTGTTTCCTTTGAAAACTTTTTACATACTAAATATGTTGGTCAAAAACGTTTTTCTTTAGAAGGTAATGAATCTCTTATTCCCGCCTTAGATGCATTAATAGAAAAAGCTGCAGCTTACGGCGTCAAAGAGTTTGTTATGGGTATGGCACATAGAGGTCGTTTAAGTACACTTACAAATATTTTTGGAAAATCTGCAAAAGACATATTTAGTGAATTTGACGGAAAGGATTATGAAGAAGAAGTTTTTGACGGAGATGTGAAATACCATTTAGGCTGGACAAGTGATCGTCTCACGGATAATGGTAATCGTATTAATCTTAGTATAGCACCTAATCCTTCTCATTTAGAAACAGTTGGTGCAGTAGTTCAAGGAATTACCAGAGCTAAGCAAGACCAATATTACGGAGATGATTTTAGTAAAGTTTTACCAATTATTGTTCATGGTGATGCTGCAATTGCTGGGCAGGGTCTTATTTATGAGGTTATACAGATGGCTAAATTAGATGGATATAAAACTAATGGAACTGTTCATATCGTGGTAAACAATCAAATTGGATTTACTACTAATTATCTAGATGGCCGTTCTAGCACCTATTGTACCGACGTTGGTAAGGTCACACTATCACCTGTTCTTCACGTTAATGCAGATGACGTGGAAGCCGTAGTCCACGCAGCATGCTTTGCACTAGACTTTAGAATGGAGTTTAAACGAGATGTTTTTATTGATTTGTTAGGCTATAGAAAATATGGTCATAATGAAGGAGACGAACCTCGATTTACTCAACCAAAGTTATACAAAGCAATTGCAAAGCATGACAACCCAAGAGATATTTATGCCAAAAATTTAATTAATCAAGGCATAATTGATTCTGGACATATCAAAGAAATAGAACAAAATTATAAAGCTAGCTTAGAATCTGAGTTAGAGGATTCCAGAAAAGAGAATAAAACAGTGATTACTCCTTTTATGCAAGATGCTTGGGTTGATTTTAAGAAGGCTAGTTCAAGAAGAATGTTAGAGGGGGTTGATACTTCATACCCCAAAGACAAGCTTCAGCAAATTGTACAAGTAATTTCAACTCTTCCTAAGGATAAAAAATTCATTCGTAAAATTGAACGTTTAGTACAAGGTAGAAAGTCTATGTTTGATAATGATAAATTGGATTGGGCAATGGCAGAACATTTGGCCTATGGCTCTTTATTAGAGGAGGGCTTTGATGTTCGTATTTCAGGGCAAGATGTTGAACGAGGCACCTTTTCACACAGGCATGCTATTTTAAAAGCAGAGGATAGCGAGGAAGAAATTATTTTATTAAATAATATTTGTAGCTACCAAGGCCAATTTCATATTTATAATTCATTATTATCAGAGTATGGAGTCGTAGGATTCGATTATGGCTATGCTATGGCTAGCCCTAATACGTTAACTATTTGGGAAGCTCAATTTGGAGATTTTAGTAATGGAGCTCAAATTATGATTGATCAGTATATATCTAGCGGAGAAAATAAGTGGAAGACTCCAAACGGTATTGTAATGTTGTTACCCCATGGATATGAAGGACAAGGAGCAGAGCATTCATCAGGTCGTATGGAAAGATACCTTCAGTTGTGCGCTAAGAATAATATGTTTGTTGCTGATTGCTCAACTCCAGCTAATATGTTTCATTTATTAAGACGCCAATTAAAAGCTAACTATAGAAAACCATTAATTGTATTCACTCCCAAAAGCTTACTCAGACACCCTAGAGTCTTATCAACTGTGAAGGATTTTACAAAAGGAAGTTTTCAACCTTTGATAGATGATAATTTTATTACCTCCTCCGTAGTTAAAACTCTTGTTTTTGTAACTGGCAAATTTTATTATGACCTTTTACAAGCTAGGGAAAATTTAGATAGGGATGATGTCGCACTAGTACGAATTGAACAATTATTTCCACTGCCACAGAGTCATATTCAAAATGTATTATTAAATTATAAACATGTTTTGGATGTTGTATGGGCTCAGGAAGAACCTAGAAATATGGGGGCTTACTCTCATATATTAATGCATATTGAATCGGCAAAAAATTGGCGTGTTGCATCGAGACGATCCTATAGTGCACCAGCTGCTGGAAGCTCAACAAGATCTAAGCGTAGACACCAAGAAATTATTGATTTCGTTTTTGATCAAACTAAGGACAATCAACGAAAAAAAATGAAAAAATAATACTAACTTTGGATATCATTGGGAGTTTTATTTCAGACATATGTTAAAAAATATTAATTATTCTACATGGGCCAACAACAAATGGATGAAATCAATGTTCAAGAAATATTGTTTGATTACCTATTTAATGATTTTTAGAGTATGTTTTGTGTGTCCTTATTTCAATTATTTTTATATAAAATGTTATGATTTTAGAAATGAAGGTACCCTCACCTGGTGAGTCAATTACTGAGGTTGAAATCGCTGAATGGTTAGTTCATGATGGTGACTTTGTAGAAAAAGACCAACCTATTGCCGAAGTTGACAGCGATAAAGCTACTCTTGAACTTCCAGCAGAGGAAAGTGGGACTATTACACTAAAAGCTGAAGTAGGAGATGCCGTAGCTGTTGGAGCTGTTGTATGTTTGATTGATACAAGTGTATCTAAACCACAAGAAGCTTCAAATTCCGAAGTTTCTAATCCAATCCCAAAACCAGTTATAGATTCTAATCCCAAGCCTTCTCCTGAAATGTCTTATGCTACCGGAACCTCAAGCCCAGCAGCAAAAAAGATTTTATCAGAAAATGGACTTGAAGCTGATAAAATCAAGGGAACTGGTAAAGATGGGCGTATTACAAAAGAGGATGCTATAAATGCTATTCCCTCAATGGGTGAAAAAGTTAACACAGTTGATAGAGGCGTTACGCGCTCAAAGCTATCTATGCTGCGAAGAAAAGTAGCTGAAAGATTAGTAAACGCCAAAAATGAAACAGCCATGCTAACCACTTTTAACGAAGTGGATATGTCACCAATTTTTGAATTGAGAAAGCAATACAAAGAATATTTTAAGGATAAGCATGGAGTAAGTTTAGGCTTCATGAGTTTTTTTACATTAGCAGTTGTTAGAGCTTTAAAACTTTTTCCTGCTGTCAATTCTATGATTGACGGAAAAGAAATGGTTTCTTACGATTTTTGTGATATTAGTATTGCAGTTTCTGGCCCCAAAGGCCTAATGGTCCCAGTGATTAGAAATGCTGAAAAACTTTCTTTTAAGGGAGTTGAATCTGAAGTTAAGCGCTTAGCAATCAAAGCAAGGGATGGTGAGATTACTATTGATGAAATGACTGGGGGTACTTTTACCATTTCCAATGGCGGGGTTTTTGGAAGTATGTTATCAACTCCAATTATTAACCCGCCTCAAAGTGGGATTTTAGGTATGCATAATATTATTGAACGACCCGTGGCTGTGAATGGTAAAGTTGAAATCCGGCCTATGATGTACGTTGCACTATCTTACGATCACCGTATTATTGATGGTAAAGAATCTGTTGGATTTTTAGTTTCGGTAAAAGAAGCTCTTGAAAATCCTCAACAATTCTTGATGGATAGTGATATTAAAAAGGCCTTGGAACTCTAATGAGCTTCTAGCCAATTATTTCCAATATCAATGCCTACTTTTAATGGAACAATTAATTTATAAGCATTTTCCATTTCTAATTTTATAAGCTTTTTTATAGTTTCCAGCTCAGGCTTGAACACATCAAAAACGAGTTCATCATGAACTTGTAATAGCATCTTAGTTTTATAACCTTCCTTATCCAATTTATTATGAATCCCAATCATAGCAATTTTTATAATGTCAGCGGCACTTCCTTGGATTGGTGCATTTACAGCGTTCCTTTCAGCAGCTCCACGAACTATAGCGTTTCTTGAATTGATGTCTTTCAAATATCGCCTACGATCAGAAATGGTTTTAACATATCCGTTATCTCTTGCAAAATTAACTTGATTGTTTATATAATCACGTAATTTTGGATAAGTGGAATAATATGTATCTATGAGTGTTTTTGATTCGGTTCGATTTAAATTTGTTTGATTACTTAGGCCAAAAGCAGAAACTCCGTAAATAATCCCAAAATTTACAGTTTTTGCATTACTTCTTTGTTCGCGGGTGACATCTACTAAAGGTACATTGAAAACCCTTGAAGCTGTTGAGGCATGAATATCTTCCCCCTTATTAAAGGCTTCAATCATTGTATCTTCATTACTTAAAGCTGCGATTACACGTAATTCTATTTGTGAATAATCGGCTGCCAATAAAATATAATCTTTATTTCTGGCTATAAATGCTTTGCGAATTTCTCTTCCTCGATTTGTTCTAATTGGGATATTTTGCATGTTGGGATTAATGCTGCTTAATCGACCCGTAGATGCAACCGTTTGTAAATACTCTGTGTGAATACGTCCAGTATCTTCCAAAACTTGTTCAGGGAGCGCATCTACATATGTGCTTTTTAGCTTTGCTAAACCTCTATATTCTAAAATATTTCTAATAATTTCATTGTCTTTAGCTAAAAACGAAAGCACATCTTCTGAGGTACTATATTGACCTGTTTTAGTTTTTTTAGGTTTGTCAACTAGATTTAATTTTTCAAATAAAATTAATCCTAATTGTTTTGGAGAGGCAATGTTAAAAACCTCCCCTGCTTCTTGGTAAATAGATTCCTCTAAATATTTAATGTCTTTATCTAAATCTGTTGATAATCCCTTTAAAAAATTTATATCTAAACATATTCCTTCTAACTCCATGGTTGCCAATACTTTTATTAATGGAATTTCAATGTTATTGAATAAATTAAGTGAATTAGTATTAGACATTTCTTTTTTAAAATGTTGTGCCAATTGGAATGTAATATCAGCATCTTCAACAGCATATTCGGTAATATCCCTAATTCCAACTTCTGCCATAGATTTTTGATTTTTGCCCTTTTTTCCAATGAGTTTCTCAATAGCTAAAGGAGAATAATTTAGATAAGTCTCTGCCAAAATATTTAAGTTGTGTCGCATATCAGGGTTGATTAGGTAGTGAGCAATCATTGTGTCAAATAATGGACCTTCAACAGAAATGTTATATTTTGTCAAAACTTTTAAATCATACTTTAGATTTTGCCCAATTTTTTCAATAGAAGTATTTTCAAAAAAGGGTCTTAATTTTTCGATTAATGTTTGTGCTTTTAATTTATTTTGAGGAAAAGGTATATAAAAACCTTTACCAGATTCCCAAGAAAATGCAATACCGACAAGTTCCGCTTTTAAAGCATTTAAATTAGTAGTTTCAGTATCAAAGCAAACTGATTTTTGTTTATTAAGTTGATTCAGAAATAGTTCTAATGCAAGGTCTTTATCTATAAACTGGTAAAAGTGTGAAACTGTTTTTATGTTTTGCCTTTTGAAAGGAGATACATTATTTATTTCCTCCTGGGGTACATCAAAAAGTGAAAACTGACCTGTACCTGCTGAGGGTGTTTTCTTTACTGGTTTGACTTGTTTAGTTATTTGGGTTTGAATTTCTTCTTTGGCCTTATTGTTAAATGTCTTATTGAAATTTTCCATTAGTCGCCTAAATTCTAATTCTTGAAAAATAGCAGCTACTTTTTCCTGATCTGGAGATTCCATCTCAAAGCATTTCGCATCAAATTCAACGGGTACGTTTAAAAGAATGGTTGCCAGCTTTTTTGAGAGTAAACCCAATTCTGCATTCGCCTCAACTTTTTCTTTCATTTTACCTTTAAGCTCTTGAGTATTTTCAATCAAACCTTCCATGCTACCATAGAGCTTTATAAATTTTTTAGCAGTCTTATCTCCAACACCTGGCAGCCCAGGGATATTATCCACGGTATCTCCTTTCATGCCCAAAAAATCAATGATCTGAATGGGATCTTTGACTTCAAATTTAGTCTTAACCTCCTCGACTCCCCAAGTTTCATAACCACCTCCAAACATTGGGCGGTACATAAATATATTAGGGCTTACTAATTGTGCAAAATCTTTATCCGGGGTTACCATAAAAGTCTGATAGCCTTCTTTTTCGGCTTTTTTGGCCAGTGTTCCTATGATGTCATCAGCTTCATAGCCTTCTTTGACAATCACAGGAATGTGCATGGCCTCCAAAAGCTTGTATATATATGGGATTGCAATTTTTATTCCTTCAGGAGTTTCATCTCGGTTGGCTTTGTATTCTGGAAAAATTTCAACTCGGTCAGTACTTCCACCCTTGTCAAAGCAAACTGCTAAGTGGTCTGGGCGTTCTCTCTTTATGACATCTAAAAGCGAATTTGTGAATCCAAGAATCGCCGAGGTATCAAGTCCTTTAGAATTGATACGTGGGTTTTTTATAAATGCGTAATATCCTCTAAAGATAAGCGCATAAGCGTCGAGAAGAAATAAGCGTTTTTGTTTTTCCATTCCAGACATTAGGAGTTTTTATTGAAATAATCAGATTGAATTGTATGATTTTTACCATTTTGAAACTTGGTTACGCTAAACCATTGATGAATAGAATAAGCACCTATTTCTCCTAGTTTATTTACAGCGATGTAGCCTACCTGAAAATTTTTATAATCACTTTTGGGTTTTTGTACAATTCGTTTTATAGCCTCTTCGCAAGCTTGTTGAGGTGTTTTGCCTTGTCGCATGAGTTCAACTATTAAAAAACTACCAACTGATTTTACAACCTCTTCGCCAAGACCGGTTGCTACAGCGCCTCCAATCTCATTATCAACAAATAAGCCAGCTCCTATTATTGGAGAATCTCCAACACGACCGTTCATTTTATAGGCGAGGCCACTTGTTGTACAAGCCCCAGAAATATCCCCTTGCTGGTCAATAGCTAACATGCCAATTGTATCATGATTTTCAATGTTGATGATAGGCTTATACTGACTTGTTTTTGACCACTTTTCCCAAGCTTTTTTAGAGGCATCGGTTAAAAGGTTTTCTTTTTTAAACCCTTTTGTCAATGCAAATTCTTCGGCACCTTTTCCGGCAAGCATAACATGTGGAGTGTCTTCCATGACTTTTCGTGCTACTGAAACCGCATGGGTGATGTTTTGCAAATAAACAACTGATCCAGAGTTACCATCGGTATTCATAATACAAGCATCAAGGGTAACATGTCCGTCTCGATCAGGAAGCCCACCCTTGCCTACAGATTGCCCTTTCTCATTTGCTTCTTCCACACGGCAACCTTGTTCCACGGCATCTAAAGCACTTCCTCCATTACTAAGGACCTCCCAAGCTTTGCTCGTAGCAAATTTCACATTCCAGGTAGCGATAACCACGGGGAGTTTAGCTTTTCTTTTGTTTATTTTTGATTCATTTGAAGAAGTTTTAGCGTAACTATTTAAGTAGCTACCTATTGACATACTTAGGCCAATTAGCGAAGTATTTTTTATAAACTTTCTTCTTTTCACATCTTAATTTTCAACTGGTTCCCCAATATTTTTTTTGTTAAAAATGCGTAAAGGATTAGATAAGCAAAACATAATACAGCTACCCAATAAGATGATTGAATTGAGAAAATATCTGCAATTTTTCCTTGAATAGGAGG
>TARA_B100001057_G_scaffold498638_1_pt1 | contig 21014 bp, 21 predicted proteins | sample TARA_B100001057 | Tara Oceans TARA_B100001057 (sample SAMEA2621839) | marine metagenome | biome: marine biome (ENVO:00000447); feature: surface water layer (ENVO:00002042); material: "saline water (ENVO:00002010), including plankton (ENVO:xxxxxxxx)" | depth 5 m
AAAATTATTCGCCTATAGCATAACATTACTTTAAAATTAATAACGGCTTTCGTCATTTCAAAGTAATGCTTATGATTAATACTATTTTAACAAAACCCGATTCAGAACTAATCTCTATGTATCTTACAGGCAATGAGAATGCCTTATCCTGCATAGTACACAAACACAAAAATCGTCTGTTCAACTTTATATATTCTAAAGTTTCAGACCGAGACGTAGCTGAAGATATATTTCAGGATACATTTATTAAAGTAATTAAGACCCTTAAAAAAGGCCTATACAATGAGGAGGGTAAGTTTTTGCCCTGGATAATGAGGATTGCGCATAATCTAGTTATCGATTATTTTAGAAAAAAAAATAGAATACCTACATACAAAAATAAAGATGAATTCGATATTTTTCAATTTGTATTTGATAAGACCAATAACATTGAAAAAACAATTATTAACGATCAAATTGTATCTGATATTCAAAAAATTATTTTGGAGCTTCCAGATGATCAGAAAGAAGTTTTGATGATGAGGTTTTATAGAGAAATGAGTTTTAAAGAAATTTCAGAATCGACAGGTGTCAGTATTAATACTGCCTTGGGGAGAATGAGATATGCATTGATAAATCTGAGAAAAGTAATAGTTACAAATAATATCTCTCTCTTTTAATAATAATCCATTAACTTTAACGTTATAAGTATATATAAATACTTGTATGCATTTCTTTAAACTTGAAGAAACATTTTCAAAAAAAAAATTAGAACCCCGTTCAGGGGTTATAAAACAAATTTTAGATTTTTCAATAAAGTATGAAGTAAGAAAAGATATCCTAAAGAATTAGTCTTTACTTATTTAAAATACTTTTTCTACCAATTTTTTTTGTTATTATATCCTTTTTTATATCCCATCCTCTTGCCTTTGAGTATTCTCTTCCATAAAATATTATTTGTAGATGAAGTTTATTCCATTTATTTTTTGGAAATAGTCTTTTAGCATCTTTTTCGGTTTGTTTCACGTTTTTTCCATTTGAAAAACCCCACCTGTACATTAATCTGTGAATATGTGTATCAACTGGAAATGATGGAACACCAAAAGCTTGCGCCATAACTACACTTGCTGTTTTGTGACCCACTGAAGGTAATTGCTCTAATGAAAATAAATCCTTAGGCACCTTGCTATCATATTTATTTATCAAAATTTTGGATAGATTATATATACCCTTTGATTTCATTGGAGATAAACCAACGGGTCTAATTATAGCTCTAATTTCCTCTACACTCATTTTAATCATTTCCTTAGGTGTTTTGGCTTTTTTGAAAAGAATTGGTGTAATTTTATTTACACCTTTGTCAGTGCTTTGGGCAGACAGTATCACTGCAATAAGTAAAGTGTATGGATCCGAATGATCCAGTGGAATTGGTACTTCAGGGTATAATTCTTCGAGCTTATTTATAACAAAAATAACTTTCTCTTTTTTTGTCATTTAAAATTTTGTTATTTAGCAAAAATTTTTTCTGACATGAATATACTAAAAGTAGGAGATAAAGTTCCTGAATTTTCATCATTAGATCAACACAATAATATTATCAACTCAACTGATTTTGCTGATAAAAAACTTATTGTATTTTTTTATCCAAGAGCAAATACACCTGGATGTACAGCACAAGCATGCAACCTGAGAGATAATTATGGAGAATTAATAAATAAAGGCTACAGTTTGTTGGGAGTCAGTGCTGATAGTATAAAACATCAAAAAAGTTTTTCTGATAAATTTGATTTTCCATTTTCATTATTATCAGATCCTGATCACGTTATAATTAACATTTTTGGCGTTTGGGGTCCCAAAATGTTTAGAGGAAATGAATATGAAGGAATCAACAGAATTACGTTTATAATTAATGAGAAAGGTGAAGTTGAGAGAGTTATAGATAAAGTGAAGACCAAAGATCACGCCTCTCAAATATTGGATGATTTATCTATCTGATTCAGGTAGATATCCAAACATCTTATTTTTTAAAATCATATCAGCAATTCCCTCAGGTAGGTGCTTCTCCCACCCAGATTCATGGTTTTTAATTTTCAACAAAATATCTCTAGAGAATATTGATAGGTATTCTTCTTCAAAATCAAAAATATCTACAATTTTTCCATTGTACTTAAAGAATTTATAAAACTCTTTCATTCTGGGGTGTAACTTAAGATTATTACTATTAATTATTTCACCATCTTCATTTTTATTTGGATATAGATAAACCTTTAGGTTATTGTAAAATAGTTTTCCAAATGCTTCAAGAATACCTCCACTTAGATCTTTATAGTACTCCTCATTAAAGATTTCAACAAAATTGTTCACACCCATTGTCAAAGCAAGTTGGCTGGTTGTATAATTTGAAAAATAATCAACTAACTTGTAATATTCTTTAAAGTTTGAAATCATAACTGTATGGCCTAATGAGCATAAAAGTAGTGCCCTATCCATAAAGTCTTTTTCGTCAATTTTTCCATCAGACATAAGATTAGATAAGGTAATTTCAAAGATTACTTCACTCTTTTCTTGCACAACATTAGTCTCTTTTAAAAATATTTCAAGCGATTTATTGAACATATCGATATTAACATTTGTAACAGGCCTAAAGCTTCCTCTTAGAGCTAATATGTTTTTTTTATATAATATTCTTGCTGGTAAAACATTATTTCCCTTTGGATTAAACATCACAGCATCAGTCATTCCAAGTTTAACTAATTCTAGACTAATGGATCTGTTGTCCACTTCTTTAAAGACAGGTCCAGAAAAATTTATTGTGTCAATCTCAACAGGGAGGAATCCTTTATTTATTCCATCATTATCAATATGATCATAAAGATATTTTAGAAGTTTTTTTGGTTCATTATTTTTGTAAAAAGCACCATAGACTAGATTTACTCCCATTAAGCCAAGTACCTCTTGTTGCAATCTTGCTTCTTGGTGGTGAAATCTGAGATGAAGACTAATTTCACTAAATTCATCATTGGGTGAGGTTTGAAATCTTATTCCCATCCATCCGTGGCCTTTAAATTTTTTTGCATAATCAATTGTAGCCACAGTGTTGGCAAGTGTAAAAAATAATTTATTTGGATGTTCTTTTCTAGATATTCTTCCCTCTAAGAGATTTGTCTCATATTTGAGCATTTTATCTAACCTTGTTTCAGTAACATATCTACCATCATCTTCCTCACCATATATGTTATCGCTAAAGTTCTTGTCGTAAGCGCTAATGGTTTTTGCGATTGTGCCAGAAGCACCGCCAACTCTGAAAAAATGTCTTGCAACTTCTTGTCCAGCACCAATTTCAGCAAATGTTCCGTATATATGCTCATTGAGATTAATTCTCAGGGCTTTAGCTTCAATTGAAGGTCTATTTTCAAAGGGACGGTCACCACTAATTTCTAATGACATTTAAAAATTTTAATCAAAATTACAAAGATTGTTTTATTTCTAAGCAAATTTTTAACTTTGATTTAAATGATTCAATTAACATTTTTAGGGACAGGAACTTCTCAGGGTGTTCCAGTTATTGGAAGTAATCATCCAGTTTGTTTAAGTGCAAATCCAAAGGATAAAAGGTTAAGATCTTCAGTTTTGATTAAATGGGGAGGGAGTAATTATATCATTGATTGTGGTCCTGATTTTCGTCAACAATTGATGAATAACCCAATTGATAGGTTAGATGCAATTTTATTTACACATTCTCATGCTGATCATACGGCTGGTTTTGATGATATTCGTCCATTCTATTTTCGTCAAGGTTCAATAAATATTTATTTAACAAAAGAAGTTTATGATAATTTAAATAAGAGATTTGATTATATACTAAATGATAATAATAAGTATCCTGGGGCACCATCAGTCAAGCCAAATATAATAGAGGCAGGCGTTAAATTTAGATTAAATGAAAACTTTGTATTGCCAATTAGAGCTTTTCACAACAACTTAAACGTGACGGGCTACAAGTTTGATGATCTTGTATACCTCACAGACGTAAAAAAAATTGACCTTCAATTTAAGCATGAGTTGATAAATTTGAAAATACTTGTCATTAGTTGTTTAAGAATTGAATCTCACCCATCCCATTTAAACCTTGAAGAGGCACTAAAATTGATATATGAACTAAAACCAAAGAAAACATACCTAATTCATATAAGTCATCTTTTAGGATTCCATGATGAAGTTAGTTCAATATTACCAAATAATGTATTTTTAGCTTATGATAATCTTACAATTCGATGTTAAATATTTATGAAAAATAAAATAATATTATACTTGTTGATATTTGTTTCATTGATTTTATTTTTCCAAATAATAAACTCGGGTAGAATTTTAAAAAAAGAAGAGGCTTTATTAGATGAAAAAATTAATTCAATTTCAATCCTGAAGAGTAAAAACAAGTCTTTAGAGGATAGATTAAATGAAGAAACTTACTTCTCGTTGTATGGGAATAAAAATGCATTTAATGCATTAGGAAAGGAATATAGTGATAGTCTGGTGTCGAAAATAGAAGATGCACTTTATGAAACTAATATTTCAAATGAAAGAAAAAAGCTGATTTCAAATGACGATGCTGGAGGTTTATTCTTTATCAACAAGGTTAAGGTTTTAAATCATAAATGGATAATTGCAAATTTTTCAAATGGCAATATTTGGGGAGAGCTATTGATTAAATTTAATATTGACCAAAATGATAATATTACATTTAAAACTATTGATAAAATTCTTTATCCTAAAGAGAGGTAGTTTTTATCCATTCCAAAATGTCCGATAGATTTTCCTGATTTATTCCATGACCCTCTTCATATTCTCTGTAAGTAATATTTGGGTTTTTTTGTTTTATTAAACCAATACTTTTTCTTGCCTTTTCAATGGGAATTACTTGATCTAGTCTCCCGTGCGAATTGTAGGCAATAAGATTTGAAATTTTTTCAATAGGTATATTAATTAATTCTGGAATTATATATCCACTCAATGCCACTATTCTTCTAACAAGATCGTTGTGATTTACTGCCATAGCCCAACTAAGAATACACCCCTGACTGAAACCAATTAATGTAATATCATCTTTATTTATTTTATAATTTGATGTTATTAATTGAATTGACTTGCAAACCAATTCGATCGAATTTCTAGCCTCTTGTAATATAGAATACTTGTTAATAGAGTTGTCATTTATATTACTCCAAGCATATCCACCGAAAGGTAGTTCAATTGGGGCTCTAAAAGAAACAACTGTGTATTCTTTAGGAAAGTATTCTGCAAGACTAAATAAATCATCTTCATTACTCCCATAACCATGAAGTAGGACTAGACATGGACATTTTTCGCCGTGATTATTTATTTTAATTTTGAATTTAAGTGGAATTTCAGAATTATTTCTACTCATTTAAAGATATTACAGAATTGTTTATGCTCCCAAAAACACAACCTTTAGAATCTAAATTTAAATAAGTACAATTTTTGGAGGTTGATAAGATATCCTTGGTTTGAAACGTACTAATTTTATCTGGGTTGAATAAGCTAATATTTGCATTGCTACCAACTTTAATTGTCTCATTATTGATGTCAAAAATATTTTTCCCTCTATTTAGAATTTGTATTGTTTTTTCAATTGGAAAAATATTATTAAGCAGAGGAAAAAATGCCTCTATACCGATACTTCCGTCAGCAGCCAAGTTAAAATCTAAATTCTTAATTTCAATATTTTTCGGCTCATGCATTGATGTTACACAGTCAATAATACCCGAGAGTACACCATTTCGAAGGCTCTGAAGGTCTTCATTTGTTCTCAATGGCGGTAAAAATTTATAATCAGAATTAAATTCTCTTATTTCCTCATCAGTAAACAATAAATGAGGTAAACCTACTGAGCAACTAACGTTTAGACCGGATTTTTTTGCACCCTCAATAATATCAACTGATTCTTTGGTTGTAATGTAAGAGAAATGGAGTTTACCACCTGTGTGTTCAAGAATTTTTATATCTCTTGTAATTCTTGTGGTTTCAGCAATTTTGCTAATTCCTTTAAGTCCATGATTTAAGCTCGTGATTCCCTCATTCACATTTCCGTTTTGACCTAGATTTTTATCAATAGGGTAAGAAGATATTATTCCGTCAAAAGTTTGGGAATACTCCAGTGCGATTTTTAACAAGTTTCCATTTTCTGTAGATTTTTTAAAGTCACCAAAATAGATTGCACCTGCCTGTTTTATATCAAAGAGTGAGGCAAGTTTTTTCCCTTCTGCAGATTCAGTTAGATTACCAATAGGATACAATGTGGTTGTGTAACCTTTACTTTTATTTATTAAATGATTAACTGAGCTGTGGTTATCGGAAAAAGGTATTAAATCTGGATTTAATCCAATTGACGTAAAACCAGATTTAGCAGCGACTATAAGTCCATTATCTATAGTCTCTCTTTCTTCGTAACCGGGCTCACCAAAAGAGATGCATGGATCAAACCACCCCCTTGAAATATGTAAATTTTCTTTTTCTACTATTATATCTGACTTTACATTTATTTTATCGCTAATTTCTTTAATGACTCCGTTATCTATCAACAATGAGAGGGTTTGACAATGCAACGGGCTGTTGCTATCAATAATTGTTGCATCTTTAAGCAAAATTTTCATATTCTATTGAATAGATATAAATTTTTAGCACATCAAAAGTAGTGAAAAACTACGATAGAGTAATAATTTGATTTCATTTAAAAATTTTCATGAACTCCCAAACCAAATAAAGCAAAATCCAATTTAACTGGGTCACCTGGAATTATTGATTTTAAGACTTTATCTAATTCAACAACTGCTTTTTGATCATTTTGTTTTCTTTTCAATATGCCAAGTTTTCTAGCAACATTTCCAGAGTGAATATCTAATGGGCATGAGAGCTGGCTGGATTTAATTTTTTTCCATATTCCAAAATCAACCCCATTTTTATTTGATCTAACCATCCACCTAAAAAACATATTTAATCTTTTAGCAGCTGAACCTTTTGAAGGATTAGCTAAATGCTTTTCAATTCTTTTTTTATGTGAGTATGAAAAAAAACTATTGTGAAATAGTGATTGCATTTCAGCTATATTTTTATTTTGTTTATATATATAATCTTCAAGACTTTCATTTAATGAATAAATTTTTTTTAATGTTTTAATAAAATACTTTAGGTCTTCTCCATTAAAGGTTCTGTGTTTAAAATTTTTTACTTTTAATAGGTCAGAAGGAGTATGGTTCATAATAAAGTCATGTGGAGAATTATGTAATAATTTGATAATATTTTTTCCGCTATTTATAATAGATTTTCTATTTCCCCATGCTATTGTTGCTGTCAAAAAGCCTATTATTTCAATATCTTTTTTATGTGAAAAATAATGAGGTAATTTAATTGGATCATCTATCAAGAAATTCGGTGACTCATATTTTTCGGCTTTTTCAATCAAGAATGAAAAAATATCATTTTTATTCATTGTAGACCTTACCATCTTTAATAATTATTTTTCTATCTGATTTATTAGCCAGATTTTCATTATGGGTAACAATGATGAATGTTGACTTGGTTAGGTCTCTTAATTTAAAAAATAAATCATGTAACTCATTTGCATTCTCGACATCCAGATTGCCACTGGGTTCATCAGCAAAAATTATTTTTGGGTCATTTATTAATGCTCTTGCTACAGCAACACGTTGTTGTTCTCCACCTGACAGCTCAGAAGGGTAACGGTTTAACCTGTTTTTTAATCCTAGTTTAATAAGTAGTTTTTTGGCTTTATTTTTTGATTCTTTATTATCATTTTTGGCTATCCAAGCGGGCAGACAGACATTTTCAATTGAAGTAAATTCTGGGAGTAACTTGTGAGATTGAAAAATAAATCCTAAGTTTTGATTTCTAAATTTTGCTAGATCGTTTTTTTTAAATGAAGTAACATCTATTCCATTAAGTTCAATTTTTGTATTATTTTTTTTATCGGCTAATGAAAGTGTTCCTAAGATTTCTAATAAAGTCGTTTTTCCTGCACCAGATGGTCCGGTTATAGCTACTATTTCTCCTTTTCTAACATTAAGACTTATCCCTTTTAGAACTGGAAGTTTATTGAAAGTTTTATAAATTGAAGAAGCATTAATCATAACCATATAAATTTAAATTATTTTTTTCAATAAATAATTTTATACAATGATTGTTAAAATTTGAATTAAATTAGAAGAAATAAATAATATTCATTAATGAAGAAAAAAGCTTATTTTTCAGGTGGTTGTTTTTGGTGTACAGAAGCGATATTTTCCAGAATAAAAGGAGTTATCAAGGTTTCGCCAATTTATATAGGAGGGAAAACTTCAAGACCAACCTATGAGCAGGTCTGTGATGGATCAACAGGACACGCTGAGGGTGTTGAGTTAGTCTATGATCCTACAATTATTAATTATAGATCTTTGGTATTGATCTTTTTTTCAACGCATGATCCCACTTCATTAAATAGGCAAGGAAATGATGTGGGAACTCAGTATAGATCAGCAATTTTTTTTGAATCTAAGGATGAGGAAAAAACAATTAAAAGTGTTGTTGATGAACTAATTGGTAATGCCGTTTTCAAAAACCCCATTGTAACAGAAATTCTATTGAAGAAAAATTTTTACCCAGCTGAAACAGATCATATTAATTTTTATGATATCAATACAAGTCATCCATATTGTCAGGCAGTTATTTCACCTAAAATAAATAAGTTGATTAATCAATATCAAAAATTTTTAAAATAAAATTTATATTTTAAAACCCATCTTACGAAGTATTTTTTTTTCAAATTCCCAGAAAAAAGTAAATTGAAAAAAAATCGCGCCAAATATAATTAACAATAATTGATAAAGTGGAAAAATGACAATGAGTCTTAATAGAAAATAAAATAATTTGCCCAAAGGAACATCAGAAAATAAGCTAGGAGAAATGGAAAAATAATTAAGAATAGGCTTGCCCAAATATACACTCGCTGATCCAGTTATGCCAAAAACGATGAATATTATCAAAAACTGAAAGTTTGACTTTACACCCCATTTTTTTTTTAATTTATCGAACACAATCTTATTATTTGAAAATATCTTTTATTTGATTTGCAAGCTCTAGTCCAATTCTGTCCTGCGCTTCGTTTGTTGCAGCGCCAATATGTGGTGTGAGGGAAATTTTCGGATGCATTAATATTTTTATTTCCGGTTTAGGTTCTTTTTCAAAAGTATCTAAACATGCGAATGATAGTTTTTTCTCATCCAAAGCAGATACAAGAGCAACTTCGTTAATAACACCTCCTCTAGCTGCATTTATTATTGCAGAGCCATTTTTCATTAAACTAATCTCCTTGGCATCAATGACATAATTTTCTTGAGATGGAACATGTAGTGAAACAAAATCAGCTTTTTTTAATAATTCAGTTTTACTAATGGTTTTTATTTTATATTTCAAAGTTTTAGATTCAGTAAAACTAATTTTCAACTCAACTTCATCGATGTACTGGTCACATGCGATGACATTCATTCCAACACCAATTCCTATTTTTGCTACTTCTTGTCCTATTCTTCCAAATCCAATTATACCCATAGTTTTTCCTCTCAATTCAACTCCTTTGGAGTAGTATTTTTTTAGAGATTTAAAATTTGATTCACCTTCTAATGGCATATTTCTATTTGAATCATATAAAAACCTTACTCCTCCATATAGGTGCGCAAAAACCAGTTCGGCTACTGATGCAGATGATGCAGCTGGTGTGTTAATTACGTGTATGTTTTTTTCTTTTGCATATTTAACATCTATATTATCCATTCCAACTCCTCCTCTTCCAATAAGTTTTAGTTTTGGACAAGAATCAATTAAATCTTTTTTAACTGTTGTTGCAGATCTTACTAAAATGGCCTCGATGAAATTTTCATTGATATATTTTGCGAGTTGTTCTTGGGCAACATTATTTGTTATTATTTTAAACCCATATGATTTTAGTGCTTTGACTCCTGATTTAGAAATACCATCATTTGCTAGAATATTCATTTTAAAATTATTTAGTTTGACTCAAGTTTTTTCATACAATTGATCAGTTCATTAACACTTTCAAGACTTAAAGCGTTGTATATTGATGCTCTGTATCCACCAACAGATCTATGCCCATTTAATCCATTAATATTTTTATTTTTCCATATGTCATCAAACTCATCTTTTCTGGATGGATCGTTTAATGTGAATGTGACATTCATACTACTTCTGTCGTTAATTTCAGAATAGCCATTAAAACACGAATTTTTATCAATTTCATTATATAAAAGTTTAGCTTTCTTCTCATTTAGTTTTTCAATCTCTTTTAAGCCTCCCTGATCTTCAATCCATCTTAAGTTGAGCAGTGTAGTGTAAACAGCAAAAACTGGTGGTGTGTTAAACATACTACCTGCCTTAATGTAATTCATATAATTAAGCATTGAAGGGATTTCCCTTGATACTAGATTTAGGATTTTTTCTTTAACTACAACTAGCGTTACTCCTGCTGGGCCAATATTCTTTTGAGCTCCTGCATAAAAAAGATCAAATTTGGAAAAATCAATTTCTCTTGAAAAAATGTCGGAACTCATATCAGCAATTAATGGTATTGATGTATCAGGAATTTCTTTGTACTGAGTACCAAAAATTGTGTTGTTAGTGGTAATGTGCAAATATTGGCAATCATTAGGTACTTCATAGTTTTTTGGTATATAATTGAAATTTTTATCTTCAGAAGAAGCTATTTCTTTAACTTGACCCAATAGACTCGCTTCTTTGATGGCTTTTATAGACCAAGTCCCAGTATTTATATATGCGGCTTTGTCTTCTAATAAATTATGCGCAGCCATCAAGAATTGCATACTAGCTCCTCCTTGAACAAATAGAGCTTTATAACCCTTATCTTTCAGATTTGTGAGCTCAAGAACTCTATCTGTTGCTTCTTCCATTATTTTTATAAATTCTTTGCTTCTATGAGATATTTCTATCAGTGATAGGCCGATATCGTCTAATTCTACTATTGATTTTGAAGCCTTTTTTAGAACTTCTTCTGGAAGTACAGCTGGTCCTGCACTGAAGTTATGTTTTTTCATATAAAATTAAAATGCAAATATCAAAAATTAGAGTATCAAAACCTCCTTTAAAATTTTAATTTTTTAAACAATATCAATTTAAAAATTGTTAGTAATTGTTTTCATCATAAGTTGATTAAAAAATCAAGTGTATTTATGTCGTCTGCGTAATCTGTCAATTTTGGTTTTTGGGAGTTACCAAATCTAACTTTACCTGTTTTTTTTGAATTTGAAACAACACACTGAATTTGATCATAATTTTTTAACAAAAGTTCATTTAGATCCACCAGAGAATCATATTCAGCAATAAATGCAGTCGAAAGTGGAGACTTAAATTTGGAGTCATATTTCAATATAAAAAATCCATTATCTAAAAATTTATATTCACTCATTAAAAAAACTGCCTTGTTATAATCGTAATTATTAGCATATTTTGATAAGTTTATAACCTCGGAATATTCATAAAGACCTCTAAATATGTGGTTGAGATCATAATTTTTAGGAACAAATATTTTTGATACATTCCTGCATCCAAGCCCATAATGGCACATTATATCATAACCTAGTGCTTTTAAGTCAGTACTTGATTCACTTCCATCAAGAACTGCTACACCTGTTTTATTTTTTCTGATTATGTTAGGCACATCAGAAAAATAGTAATCAAAATATCGTGCTGAATTATTACTTCCTGTTGCAATAGCAGCATCAAAATCCTGAATTTTTTCATTTGTAAAAGTGATTAAGCCCCTGGTTTCTGGACATTCGTTCTCTAAAAAACTAATAACTTGTGGTAACAAGTAGGGATCTTTATTAGATAATTTTACTTTAGCCTTGTGGCCTACAAACCACACACATAGTAGGTCATGAAGTCCCACATATGGGATGTTTCCAGCCAATATTAGTGATACGATTTTTGGATTTTCTGTTATTTTATAATTATCCACCCACATCATAATTTCTTTTTCTCTAAGAGATCGACTCCAATTTTGTGAAGCTGAGTTTATATTCCATTTTGTAAACCATCCATTATTATTTTCTGATTTTAATTGATTTTCTGTATGAGATTTATTTAAATCTAGTTCCGAGAACCATTTTCCAAGTTTTATTAAAGATTCGATTTTTCTATCTCTTAAGTTCATTTTTTTGTAGGATAAAGTAATAGAATGTATTTTTGCAAATGTAAAAACAATATTTCTATGGCAATTATTATTACCGATGATTGTATAAATTGCGGGGCATGTGAACCTGAATGCCCAAATACTGCAATTTATGAGCCTGGAGATGACTGGAAATTTAAGGATGGTACATCATTAAGTGGTAATTTTGTTTTACCAAATGGTAAGTCTTATGATTCAGAGACACCACAAGAGCCCATCTCTGACGAGTTTTATTATATTACACCTGATAAATGTACTGAGTGTAAAGGTTTTCATGATGAACCTCAATGTGCAGCTGTCTGCCCCGTCGATTGCTGTATACCTGATGATAATATTGTAGAAACAGAACAAGAGTTATTATCAAAACAAAGTTTTTTACATCAAGAATAAAATATGAAAGCAGGCATAGTGGGATTACCAAATGTTGGAAAATCGACTCTTTTTAATTGTTTATCTAATGCTAAAGCTCAAAGTGCTAATTTTCCCTTTTGTACTATCGAACCAAATATTGGAATAGTAAATGTTCCTGACAAAAGACTGTCTAAGTTATCGGATCTTATAAACCCTCAAAAAGTTGTTCCTGCTACTGTTGAAATTGTCGATATCGCTGGATTAGTAAAAGGAGCAAGTAAAGGTGAAGGATTAGGAAACAAGTTTTTAGCGAATATTAGAGAAACAGATGCTATAATCCACGTGCTTCGTTGTTTTGACAATGATAATATTGTTCATGTTGATGGTTCGATTAATCCAACAAGAGATAAAGAAACTATAGATATTGAATTGCAATTAAAAGACCTTGAAACAATTGAGAAAAAGATAGAAAAGACTTTTCGTTTAGCAAAGACAGGCAATAAAGAAGCACAGAAAGAAATATTAATTTTAGAAAAAGTAAAAATTGAATTAGAAAAATCAAATAATGTAAGATCTATTAATTTTTCAGAAGAAGAGAGAAGATTGTATATAAGTCCACTTCAATTAATAACTGAAAAACCAGTCCTGTATGTTTGTAATGTTTCCGAGACTGACGCAATTGAAGGAAATGCTTATGTTGAAGAAGTCGAGGAACTGCTTGTAAAAGAAAAGGCAGAAATTATATATTTGGCTGTTTCTACAGAAGCTGATATTAATGATTTAGATTCATATGAAGAAAGAAAAATGTTTCTAGATGATCTAGGACTAGATGAACCAGGTGTGTCAAGATTAATAAGAAAAACTTACCAATTATTAAACCTTCAAACATATTTTACTGCAGGAGAAAAAGAGGTACGAGCATGGACAATTCCTGTTGGCTCATCTGCTCCTCAGTCTGCTGGCGTTATTCATTCAGATTTTGAGAAAGGTTTTATTAAGGCAGAGGTGATTTCTTTTGAAGATCTAATAAGTTTTGGGAGTGAATCAAAGGTTAAAGAGGCTGGTAAAATTAGGGTTGAGGGAAAAGAATATATTCTTCAAGATGGAGATGTCATGCATTTTAGGTTTAATACATAGCTATTTTCTGATTTAGAAAATTTATTTTTTCATTTTTTCAACAACTTATCGTATTTAATTGTTAATACTTTTCTCTCAAATAACCAATGAAATTGCATATTCAACAGTTATCTTTAGCTTTTATAATTTATGACAAATAAATCCATTTATACAGAAGAAAATATTCGGTCTCTTGATTGGAAAGAGCATATCCGTATGCGTCCAGGTATGTATATTGGAAAATTAGGAGATGGTTCTTCTCCAGATGATGGAATTTATATTTTACTTAAAGAGATACTCGATAATTGTATCGACGAGTTTGTTATGGGTGCAGGAAAAACAATAGAGATAAATATACAGGATAACAAAGTCAAAGTTCGAGATTACGGTAGAGGAATTCCACTTGGAAGAGTTGTTGATGTAGTTAGTAAAATGAATACTGGTGGAAAATATGATTCTAGGGCATTCAAAAAATCTGTAGGATTAAATGGAGTTGGAACTAAAGCAGTTAATGCCCTTTCTTCAAGTTTTAAAGTCTCTTCGCACAGGGATAATAATATTAAATCTGCAATCTTTGAAAAAGGAGACCTTGTTGACAATCCAGAGGAGGCAGAATCTTCAAAGAGAAAAGGAACTTTGGTTGAGTTTATTCCTGATGCATCAATATTTAAGAATTATAAGTATAGGATTGAGTATGTTGAAAAAATGCTCAAGAATTATGTTTATTTAAATCCTGGTCTGACAATAACTCTTAATGGGGAAAAGTTTTTTTCTGAAAATGGATTAAAAGATTTATTAGAGGATAGGTCAAGTGAGACAGACCTTCTGTATCCAATAATTCATTTAAAAGGGGATGATATTGAAGTTGCAATTACTCATAGTAAAACCCAATATAGTGAAGAGTATCATTCTTTTGTAAATGGTCAAAATACCACTCAAGGAGGAACTCATCAATCTGCTTTCAGAGAGGCCTTGGTCAAGACTATAAGAGAGTTTTATGGAAAAACCTATGATTCATCAGATATAAGAAAATCAATTGTTTCAGCGATAAGTATAAAAGTTATGGAACCTGTATTTGAGTCCCAAACAAAAACAAAGTTAGGTTCTACTGAGATGGGAGGAGGTTTTCCTTCGGTGAGAGTATATATTAACGATTTTTTAAAAAAACAACTTGATAATTATTTACATAAAAATCAAGATACATCAGAAGCCCTTCAGAGGAAAATAATTCAGGCTGAGAGAGAGAGGAAGGAGCTGTCTGGTATCAGAAAACTAGCCAAAGAAAGCGCAAAGAAGGCAAGTTTACATAATAAAAAGCTTAGAGATTGCAGAGTGCATTTAGGAGATTTAAAAAAGGACCGTAGATTAGAATCCACCATATTCATAACCGAGGGAGATTCTGCTAGTGGTTCAATAACTAAATCAAGAGATGTTAATACTCAAGCGGTATTTAGTCTTCGTGGGAAACCATTAAACACATTTGGAATGACAAAAAAAATTGTTTACCAAAATGAGGAATTCAATCTTCTTCAAGCTGCGCTAAATATAGAGGATGGGTTGGAGGACTTGCGCTATAATAATATTGTGATTGCAACCGATGCTGATGTAGACGGAATGCATATTAGGTTATTGTTAATTACTTTTTTTCTTCAATTTTTCCCTGAATTAATCAAACAAGGACATTTATATATTCTACAGACACCACTTTTTAGGGTTAGAAACAAAAAAGATACATTTTATTGTTATTCAGAATCTGAGAGGGTGGATGCTATTAATAAATTGGGAGGAAAACCAGAAATAACTAGATTTAAGGGTTTAGGTGAGATTTCACCAGATGAATTTAAGTTTTTTATTGGGGAGGATATTAGATTGGACCCTGTTATGCTTGACAGGGCAGTTACCAGTGACGAATTGCTGGGTTTTTATATGGGTAAGAATACACAAGAAAGACAAAAGTTTATTATTGAAAATTTAAAGGTTGAATTAGATCCTGTTATTAATGATTGAGGAAGAGGAAGAACTTTTTGACTCAGATAACACCTCTGAAGCACTAGTTAAAATAACTGGAATGTATAAGGATTGGTTTTTAGACTATGCCTCTTACGTTATTTTAGAAAGAGCAGTTCCAAATATAAATGACGGTTTTAAACCTGTTCAGAGGAGGATTCTTCACTCAATGAAGGATCTTGATGATGGTAGATATAATAAAGTTGCTAATATTGTTGGGCATACTATGCAATATCATCCTCATGGAGACGCTAGCATTGCAGACGCAATGGTTCAAATTGGACAAAAAGATCTTTTAATTGATGCGCAGGGTAATTGGGGAAATATACTAACTGGTGATAGAGCCGCCGCCTCTCGTTATATTGAAGCAAGGTTATCAAGATTTGCATTGGAGGTTGTTTTCAGCCCTAAGGTTACTGAGTGGCAGTTGTCCTATGATGGCAGAAAAAAAGAACCAGTCAATCTTCCAGTTAAATTTCCAATGCTATTAGCTCAGGGAGCAGAGGGTATAGCGGTTGGTTTGTCTACTAAGATCTTACCTCATAATTTCAATGAGCTTATTAAGGCTTCAATAAATTACTTAAAAGGAAGATCCTTTAAAATTTTTCCTGATTTCCAAACTGGAGGCTCAATTGATATTGAAAATTACAATGATGGTTTAAGGGGAGGTAAGGTTCGTGTGCGTGCATCTATATCTCAAATGGATAAAAGTACGTTAGTCATCAAAGAGTTACCCTTTTCAACTAATACTTCATATTTAATTGATAATATACTAAAAGCCAATGATAAAGGAAAAATAAAAATTAAAAAAATTGAAGATAACACAGCTGAAAATGTAGAAATTTTAATTTATTTGCCCCCAGGAATATCTCCGGATAAAACTATTGATGCTTTATATGCCTTTACAGACTGTGAATCCTCAATTTCTCCCCTCTCTTGTGTAATTATTAATAATAAACCCTCCTTCATTGGTGTCTCTGAAATTTTAAAAATCTCTACTGACAATACAGTTGAGATTCTAAAAAAAGAACTCGAATTTCAATTAAATGAACTCGAAAACCAATGGCATTCGGCTTCATTGGAGAGGATTTTTATTGAAAATAGAATATATCGTGATATTGAAGATATTGAAACCTGGGAAGGTGTACTTAAAACCATAAATAAAGGATTACAGCCGTATTTGAACTTATTAAAAAGACCTATTGTAGAAGAGGATATAATCAAGCTTACAGAGATTCGAATAAAAAGAATTTCAAAGTTTGATATTGATAAGGCAAAGCAAAGAATTGAGACATTGGAGGGAGATATTAGTGAGGTGAAAAATAATCTCAATCACTTAATTGATTTTACCATTAGATATTTTAACCACTTACTTAAAACATATGGACAGGGAAAGGAAAGGAAAACTGAGATTACAACATTTGATGATGTAGATGCCAAAAAGGTAGTAGTAAGAAATCAGAAATTATATGTAAACAAGGAAGAAGGATTTATAGGAACAGGTTTAAAAAGAGAGGAGTATGTGTGTGACTGTTCCGATATTGATGATATTATTGTATTTACTGACTCAGGTCTTATGCAGGTTGTAAAAGTTGACAGTAAGGTTTTCATAGAAAAAAATATTCGATATGTATCGGTTTTTAAAAGAAAAGATTCTCGAACAATATATAACATGATATACAGGGATGGTAAAAATGGTACATACTTTATAAAAAGATTTCCTGTTACTGGTGTAACTAGAGACAAATTATATAATTTAACTCAAGGAAAGCCAAATTCTGAAGTAGTTTATTTCTCAGCAAACCCAAACGGTGAAGCTGAAATAGTTACAATTAACCTAAGAAATACTGGCAGTATAAAAAAATTAAAATGGGATCTGGATTTTGCTGATCTTCAAATTAAGGGAAGGAATTCAAAGGGTAACATTGTTACAAAATATACAATACGTAAAAACGGGATTGAATTAAAAGAAAAAGGAAAATCTACATTAAAGCCAAGAGATATATGGTTTGATAGAACCGTACTAAGATTAAATACTGATCAAAGAGGAGATTTACTTGGCGCATTCAGAGGCGAGGATAAACTACTAGAGATTAAAGGAAATGCACATGCTAAAGTTATGACTCCAGAAATGACCCTTCATTTTGATAAAGATCAACTAGTTTTGGAAAAGTGGATTCCTTCTAAACCAATTACTGCTATATATTTTGATTCGGATAAAATGAAATATTTTTTAAAGCGTTTTTTAATCGAAAATGAGAATAAAGAGGAGTTTTTTATCAAAGATAAAGGAGAATTAACTTTTGTTACTACTGTGCCAAGACCTATTCTAGAGATAAATTTTTCAAAACAAAAAAGAGGAGAAGAGCCACCTAAATCAATTCTTATAACTGCAGATGAGTTTATATCAGTGAAAGGCATTAAAGCAATAGGTAATCAATTAACTGATAAAAAGATTAAGTCAGTAAAAGTAAAAGAGACATTACCCTTTGATATAGAATCTGATGATGTTGATGCAGAACAAATAGAGGTTAATGATGAAATAAATTTAAGTAATGAGGATTCTCAAATTTCTTTAGACCTCTAATCCATGAGACTAATTAATTTATTTTTAGTTGCATGTTTTATAATTTTTTTTTCATGCAAAAAAGAATCTGTTTACATAGAAAAATCAAGTGATTTTCAATGTTCAAATTATCCGTACACAGGAAAATTGGTTTTAAAGGGTTTATGCCTAAACTACACGATTGAATTTATTGATCCAAAGGATAATACTAACTTAATAGAGTCAATATGGACTGATAATGAATTATCAGGTAAATCATATAAAAATGTTTTTAGATTAGCAAGTATATGTACTTTTCCATCAAATATTGAAGAAGGAGATAAATTTAGTTTTGATATAATCTCAGATTATCAGGACTCTTGTATTAACTGTAAAGCTTATAGTCCCACTCCAGATAAAGCTTTGTTTATAGACGTTTGTAAATAAATTAAACCACATTACACATTATTTTTTGGATTTAGAGTGTTTGATAAACATCATTTTAATGTAGTATAAATGAAGTAGTTACAAATTCACTAAATTTAAAGTAAAGACTTAATTTTATTTTTTTTAAGATTAAAAGAATGATAGGCGAATATTTATTTAATAGCGATTTTCCAAAACATGTGAAATCAGTATACTGCAATGGAAGAACTTACACAAGAGAAGAGTTCCTTGAAGAAAAAGAAAAATATCTTCTAAGAAAAAAGAAAAATAAAGAAAAATTAAATTCATCAATTTGAAAAAAAGACATTTAATTGAGATAATTGCTTTGGTAGTTATAGTTATTGTTTTATTTCAAATTTTAAAGAAATGAAACTTCTAGTCAGCTTACTTGTTGGATTTAATATTTTCCTTTCAGAAAAAAATATTACCAAAGAGGATCACAAATCTTTAAATGATTCTATCTCTAAATATATTGAGATAAATCCTAACAAGGCTTTAGACTTTGGATTTGAAATACTTAAATTGGTTGACTCACAAAATCCGGACAGACAATTAGTATCTACCTATAATTTAATAGGAGAGTTGTTAACAAACAGAAAATTGTATGCAGAAGCTTTATCATACTTTTCTGAGGCTATAAAATCTTTTAATCTTTTAGATGAAGAGAGGTTTAATTATGAAAAGAATATCAATGCTCCTCCCTGGGTTTTAATAAACATAAGTAATTTATATTTCGCAATTGGTGAAATTGAAAATGCAAAATTAAAAGTCAAAGAAGCTGAAAGTAATTTTCTTTTATATAATGATGATAGAAAAAAAGAAATAGGGTTAAATACAGTAAATGGTAATTTAGGTCTCTTTTCGAGTTATGACAAAGATTATAAAACTGCACTAAAACTTTATTTAAAAGTTCTAAATAGCAGAAAACGTATTAATGATACTGATGGTGAGATGTACTCATATGCTCAGCTTGTTGATGCATCGTTTAATCTTGGCGATCTATTTCAAGCAAACGAATATTATAATAAAGCCTCAATACTTTATAATAAATTAAAAACAACTACTCCTAGTCTAAAATCTTCATACTTACAAAGAAACTATGCATATATTTTCCTTGTCTTTGGTCAAAAGTTTTTTTTGGATAATGAATTTAATAATGCACTTGATTATTTAAATAATTCTAAAAAATTTCTTAGTGAATTTACTGATGAGTTACCTTATATTGATTCAATGATATCTAAATGTTTTCTCGGTCTTAATGACTATAAGAATGCTGAAACCAGTGCTATTAATAATCTTTCTAGAGAAAAATTAACTATCGATCAAAAAAAAGCAAATTATATCGTTTTAGAAAATGTTTACAAGCAAACAGGAGATATTAATAACCTTATTAAGGTAAAGGATTCACTTATAAAAATGAGTAGTATTAGTAATGTTTTAAATGTAGGTGGTGCATTTTCTAAATTGGAAACACAAATTTTGCTTGCAAAAAAACAAAGTGAATTAAATGAGAGTAAAATTAGATACAATACTTATTTATATATATTAATCATTGGGTCAGTGGTATTGATTTTTTCACTTATTACTATAAGGATTAATTACAATTACCAAAAAGAGAAAAATTCTCGTCTTGAAATTGAGCAGAATATAACTCAATCCATACTAGAAAAGAAACAATTAGAATTAGTCAGTAAAACGAATTTTATAGCCCAAAGAAATGAATATCTCGACTCACTAAAAAAATCTATAAAAAAAATAAGAAAAGAAAAAAAATCAAATGCTGACTTATCTCAAGGCATTGAAAAAGATATTGATAAAATCATAGGATCAGAAAAAATATTTAAAAATTTTGAAAGTCAGTTTACAGAGGTTTATCCTGATTTCTTCAAAATTTTAGTTAAAAGATATGGTAAATTATCACAAAATGATCTAAGACTTTGTGCATATATAAAAATGAATCAAACAACTAATCAGATTTCTCAAATAACTGGTGTTTCGATCAGAACAGCTGAAACACAGAGATACAGATTGAGTAAAAAATTAAAACTAGGAGAATCTGAGGATTTAAACTCCACTATAATCTCAATATGAAATTAACTAATCAGCATAAAAAATGATAAATAAATATTACTTACAAATAAATTTTTTATTTCTGATCATTCTTATTGTTTGCTCAAGTAATAAATCATATAGTCAACAAGATCCTCAGTATAGTCAATACATGTACAACACGATGGCTGTTAATTCAGCTTATGCAGGCCAGAGAGATGCCTTAAGTATTATAGGATTATATAG
>TARA_B100001057_G_scaffold147824_1_pt1 | contig 21004 bp, 19 predicted proteins | sample TARA_B100001057 | Tara Oceans TARA_B100001057 (sample SAMEA2621839) | marine metagenome | biome: marine biome (ENVO:00000447); feature: surface water layer (ENVO:00002042); material: "saline water (ENVO:00002010), including plankton (ENVO:xxxxxxxx)" | depth 5 m
CATTGCCATGCAAGCGGCCCATGAGTTAATTTTTAATGGTGTAGATTCTCCCAATGGTTATACTGAGGAGATCTTGCATAAATATAGGAAGTTGCTGAAAGAAAATTCGTAAACTATTGTATTAATTTGGAAATATGCAAATATGCAAGTTAATAGGAGAATCAAATGAAGCGACTTTGGGATAAAGGCCTTCCCTTCGATGAAAAAATCTTAAAATATACTGCTGGAGAAGATCACACCCTAGATCACAGATTGGTGTCTTATGATATAAAGGCAAGCATTGCCCATGTGGAAATGCTTGCAAATTGTAAACTTTTGGAGATGGAAGACTCGAAAACTATTATTGGGGGTTTGATAGCTCTCTCAGAAGATTACCGAGATCAGAAATGGTCAATTCATCTTGAAGATGAGGATGTACATACCGCTATTGAAAAAAATTTGATTGAGAAAATAGGAGAGGTTGGCGGAAGAATCCATTTAGGTCGATCCAGGAATGATCAAGTTCTCACTGCATTAAGATTGTATTACCTTGATGCGATTGATGAAATCATAATCAGTGCAGAAAAATTATGCGAGGAAATACGAGTATTAGATGGTAAACAGGGTTCAATAAAATTACCTGGAACAACACACATGCAACATGCAATGCCTTCATCGGTATCGCTCTGGTGTGGAGCTTATATAGAAGCCTTTGAAGACAATATTGAAGGATTGATTCAGGCTAAGCGTCGTTCAAATAAAAATCCACTTGGCAGTGCTGCTGGATATGGCACACCTGGATTACCGATTGATCGAACACTCACAACAAAGAAGCTTGGCTTTGAGATAACACATGAGCCTGTTACAGCGCCTCAGTTGTCTCGCGGTAAGGCAGAGTCACACCTTTTATTTGAGCTTTCACTATTAATGCAAGATTTAGGAAGGCTTTCTAGTGATCTCCTGCTTTATTACACCCAAGAGTATCGTTATATTGATCTTGCCGTTGAAGTTACTACCGGGTCTTCAATAATGCCCCAAAAGAGAAATCCCGACGTACTCGAATTAATAAGAGCGTCCTCAGCTACTGTATTATCGTGTTTAAATGAGAGCATGATGGTGATGTCAAAACTTCCATCTGGCTTTCAGCGTGATCTACAGAAAATAAAAGCACCCCTCTTTAAAGCTATTGATAATACAATAGAGAGTGTTGATATTATGGCTTACGTAGTATCAACTATGAAATTCCTACCGGAAAATATCAAGCTAGACGATGATCTCTTCGCCGCGGAAGAAGCCTATAAGCTTGTTTTAAATAAAGGTCTTACATTCAGAAAAGCTTACCAACAAATAGCCAGTAAATATAAAAAATAAAATTACTCAGAATCTTTTTCATATTCACTAGATTCGTAAAATTGTGATGCAGTATGAGTAGCATTAAGCGCGTCATTGAATGGAATATGCTCTTCTGATGGTTTGCTCTCTCGATAAGCAACCCTGGTAGACAGGTAAATTGCAAGGATAAAATGAGTGATTCCTGTAAATATGAACAAACCACTAGATTGGGTATAAGACATTAATCCCGAGGATATGATAGGCCCGATGATTGCACCAATTCCATACATCAGAAGAAGGCTACTAGATACCATAACAAACTCGTTCGGATTAGCATTGTCATTAGCATGAGCAACAGTCACTGCGTACAAAGGAAATGTCAGTCCCCCCCAAAATAGACCTGTAATTATCAGTCCCAATAGATTTAAATCGTTAATTATTGAAACGATTAGGAAAGATATGGTTGCACTGAGGGCGGCTGTTACAATTGTTATTTTCCTTCTTCCAATTTTGTCTGATAAATACCCAATAGGCCACTGAAAAATTGCACCTCCAACTATCACCGCAGTCATGAAATAAGCTGTATAGGAGATATCAACATAAACATCAGATATAAAAATCGGTGCAAGCGACCAAAAAGAACCATTCGTAAAACCAATAAACAAGCAACCAATAACAGCCGCTGGAGATATTTCATAGAGTTTTTTGAGATTAAAAGACACGTCCTGATCAACAGATGGAGCAGGAGAAGTTGATAAAGCTATTGGGATAGCGGCTATAGTGATTAGAATTGATATTATGGCGAATAGTTCTATTCCATTGGGCTCATACAATAATATCAAAAATTGTCCAACCGCTTGAACAGATAACGTAATCATCACGTAAACAGAGAAAATTACTCCACGATTTTCATTAGAAGAACGATTGTTGACCCAACTCTCAATCACCACAAATAGAACAGCAAAGCAGAATCCAGTTAGCATTCTCATAAAAATCCAAAACCACGGATATAGAAACAGAGCATGAATGAGGGCTGTAGTTGAAGCGATAGCTGTCATTGCGAGAAAAACTCTTATATGACCAACTCTTTTTACGAGATAAACACCGATTAGACACCCAATAGTAAAGCCAAGAAAATATGCAGCACCCATAAATCCGATTGAGGTTGTAGAGAATGATTCAACACTAGCTCTTATTGGCAGCAATGTTCCTTGCAGTCCTTGACCTGTAAGAAGGATTGCTACACTGATCAAAAGCGCAGATACGGGTTTAAGAGCTTCTTTCATTTTAGCTTAAAAATATGATTTTATTAGGAATTTCTATCAACAGAGAATTTTGCTATGGATATTAATGCCTCTTTGTATACAGATTTTTTTAGATTAGACACGGATTCAATGGCTTTCTTTGAAAAATCTATTGCTTTTTTTGTCGTATACTCAATAGCACCTGTTTTTGAGATAATATTTTGGATAGCCTCAAGCTTATCAATATCTCCTCTTTCAATTGCTGACTGTAACATCTTTTTTTCATCGCCTTCGCTCATCTTAATAGCATGAATGATGGGGAGGGTAGGCTTACCCTCGGAAAGATCATCGCCAAGATTTTTCCCAATTTCTTCTTCTGATGCCATATAGTCCATTGCGTCATCAATTATTTGGAAAGCAGTTCCTAGATTTTTCCCATAGTCAATCATCATTGATAAATCATTTTCTTTATCACAATTTGCAAGAATGGCTGACACATGACAACCAGCCTCAAATAGACATGAAGTTTTTCTATAAATAACCTCGAAATATTGTTCTTCTGTAATTGAGGCATCATACACATTTGTTAATTGCATGACCTCGCCGGTAGCAATCATGTTTGTGGCATTCGCAAGGACTCCCATAACATCCATATTGTCCAGCGTTACCATCATCTGAAAAGCTCTTGAATATAAGAAGTCTCCAATCAAAACACTCGCTTGATTTCCAAAAACAGTGTTCGCTGTCTGTTGACCTCTTCTTTTTTTTGATTCATCCACAACATCATCATGGAGTAATGTAGCTGTATGAATAAATTCGATGATTGCAGCAGCAGTGATGTGCTCCTCTTTTTCATATTTAAGTGCACGAGCAGCGAGTAATACAATCAAAGGTCTGATTCTTTTTCCGCCGCTATTGATAATATACTCTGAAACTTTTGAAATCAGCATTACATCACTATGTAGATTTTTTCGAATCAAAAGATCAACCTGATCAGAATCATTCTGAATAATTGATTTGATTTGATTGAAATCACTCAGAGATTTATTCTTATTTGTAGTTTTCATGATTTTCACAAGAATTAAAATCTAATTATAAGATGAAAATAGAAAAAAGAATTAATTAATTTCTATTAATCAACAGTTGGTTGTACTCATTTTATTCACAATGACATTGACCTGAGATGATTCTATCTATACTATTTCCGGTTCTTTATTAAATCGAACAATGAAATTAGAAAAATAGATTTACTTCATATGATTAAACATATTTTCGGTAAATAAATATCATATATAGTTGATGACGGAGAAGCAGAAATGTACGCAGTATTTCGTTCAGGTGGCAAGCAGTATCGTGCACAAGAGGGCGACAGAATCAAATTAGAAAAAATTAATGCTGATGAGGGTTCGAACATTAATTTTGACGAAGTGATGATGCTTGGTGAGGGTTCTGATGTAAAAGTCGGTTCTCCGTTTCTACCGAGTATATCAGTCATTGCTAAGGTCATTAAACAAGGCAAAAGTAAAAAGGTGCCTGTTGTTAAATTTAAGCGAAGAAAAAATTATCTACGTCAAGGGACGCACCGTCAGTTTTTTACAGAAATTGAAATCGTATCGATTGGCTCAGAATCAACAAAAAAGGTAGCTAAGAAAAAAGTCGCTAAGAAGACAGCTGCAAAAAAAGTAACAAAGAAGGTAGCTAAGAAAAAAGTTGCTAAGAAGACTGCTGCAAAAAAAGTAGCGAAGAAGAAAACATAAAAAATTAAGTATTCTATTTGAATCTGATATAATTCAGAGATTGGTTGGGAGAACAAAATGGCACACAAGAAAGCGGGTGGAAGCACAAGAAATGGAAGAGATTCTGAAAGTAAGAGACTCGGTGTAAAGCTCTTTGGCGGTCAGTCTGTGTCACCGGGTAATATCATTGTTAGGCAAAGAGGGACAAAATTTCATCCTGGGAAGAATGTTGGCTTGGGGCGTGATCACACCCTGTTTGCAAAGTCCGCTGGACAAGTAAAATTTGAGAAAAAAGGAATTAAAAACAGACAATACGTCAGTGTGGTCTAATTTTTATTGAACTTAACTCTTGCTCCCCGCTATTGCGGGGTTTTTTTTAGCTGATTAAAATGATTTATTATGAATTTTGTAGATGACATTGATGTTCGTGTTGCCGCTGGATCGGGTGGACATGGCTGCCTGAGCTTCAGACGCGAGAAATTTATCCCAAGAGGAGGTCCAGATGGCGGTGATGGAGGAGACGGAGGAAGCGTATTTTTCATCGCTAGTGACGCAACAAATACATTAGTAGATTTTAGGATCTCAAAAATTTATCGGGCTGAGAATGGTACTCAGGGATCTGGTAAAAATATGACAGGCAAATCTGGTGCAGATCTGGAGATTATTGTACCCGTTGGCACGACAATTTCTGATTTGGATACTAAGGAAGAGATTGGAGATTTAAAGAAGCATGGCGAGCGCATTAAGGTGGCTCAGGGCGGTGAGGGAGGCCAGGGAAACGCTCGCTTTAAAAGCAGTACAAATCGTGCTCCAAGAAAAATTACAAAAGGTCAAGAAGGTGAATCTCGTCATCTTCAGCTTGAATTAAAACTGATTGCCGACATTGGATTATTAGGAATGCCAAATGCAGGCAAGTCTTCACTCATACGAAAAATGTCCAGCGCTAAACCCAAGGTTGCGGATTACCCTTTTACTACACTTTATCCCAACCTAGGTGTTGTCTCTGTCGGGATGTTACAAAGCTTTGTTATGGCCGATATTCCTGGTTTAATAAAAGGTGCAGCTGAGGGTTCTGGTTTAGGTTTGGAGTTTTTGAGGCATCTAGAAAGAACAAAGTTACTTCTTCATATTTTAGACTTAAGTCCCGATAATGTTGAAATGGAACCTATCAAGGCGTTCAATGATATTGAGAGTGAGCTAAAAAAATATTCTCGAACACTTTATAAAAAACCTCGCTGGCTAGTATTTAACAAAATAGATTTGGTCGCACTTTCAGATCTTGACGTGATCTGTGAAAAAATTGTAGATGCTATTGGTTGGCAAGGAAAAGTTTTAAGGGTGAGCGCAGTCTCTGGCGAAGGCTGCGATATTATCGCCAAGAATGTCATGGAAGAGCTTGAAAAGATGGCTTTTGAGGAAGTTTCAAGCTAAGTTTTTAATTTTTTTATTAAGTCTGCTTTTGTGTCTCGCTGCTTTATTTTTCTTGATAATCCCTTTGTTAACCATTGAATCAATAACTGGCATAGCATCCTTAAAGGCTTTACTGGCCTCTTCTTTGTTATTTTGACCTATAAAATTGATAACATTTTTTATTTTCGTTCTAAGTTTTGAACGAAGGTCCATGTTATGAGCACGCAGCTTTACTGCTTGTCTTGCTCTTTTTTGTGCTGATTTTATATTTGCCACTGTAATCCCGATTCTTCAATGATTTACGCTTTTATTATTTCTTTCTATTTATAATGAATAGAGCGCCGTATTATTCTTTTATAATCTTAAATTGTCAATGAGATATTAAAAAAATAATAAAACTTTAAGCTTCTTATTATCAGTGTTTGAGATAACATAACTAGACATGCCAACTAAATATAGCAAATCAAATGCAACAATTTTGGATTCGACGATAGTAGTTAGTTCGATGACCTTTGTTTCTCGAATTTTTGGAATGATTCGAGACATCATTTTTGCAAGGTTTTTTGGGGTATCTCTCGCAATGGATGCGTTTATTGTAGCCAATAGAATTCCAAATATGTTACGTCGGTTTTTTGCAGAAGGGGCATTCAATCAAGGATTTGTTCCGGTTGTATCAGACTATAAAGAAGGAAAAAGTCACGAAGAAGTAAAATATCTTGTCGATTCTGTAGCAGGAACACTCGGTCTAATTCTTTTTGTCATCACTTTGATAGGCGTTATCATAGCACCAATACTCATTTCCTTTGTTGCTCCTGGTTTTATAGGTGATGATAATCGTTTCGAGCTAGCCACAGCCATGCTGAGGTATACTTTTCCATATTTATTTTTTATTTCCTTAACGGCTTTTGCAGGAAGTTTACTCAATACCTACGGAAGATTCGCTGTACCAGCATTTACACCAGTGATATTGAACTTTGTTTTGATTTTTTTCGTATTATTTATTTCACCATTTCTCGAAAACCCAGGGATGGCACTTGCATATGGAGTCTTTTGTGCCGGTTTAATACAATTGATATTTCAACTTCCATTTTTATCTAAGATCAAATTGCTACCGAAACCCAGATGGAATATCGCACATGAAGGCATAAAGAGAATCCTGAAACTCATGGGTCCAGCTGTTTTTGGTTCTTCCATTGCTCAGGTGAATATTCTTGTGAGTGGAATTATTGCCTCTCTTATCGGTACAGGAAAAATAAGTTTGCTTTATTATTCAGACAGAATTATGGAGCTTCCTCTCAGTTTATTTGGAATCGCAATTGCAACAGTTACCTTACCTTATCTCTCGAGATTATATTCAAATAACTCTATGATTAAATTTTCCGACGCTATGAATTGGTCTATAAGGATTGCCTGCATGCTCATCATCCCAGCTGCAATAGGATTATTTGTTCTTGCTGAACCTATAATTGCTGCGATTTTCTATGGTGGTATGTTTGATTCACATGATGTCCTCTTAACAGCGCTGAGTTTAAAGGCATTTTCAATTGGTTTAATTGGTTTTTCTTTTATCAAGATTCTTTCTCCTGCATACTTTGCTAGAAAAGATACTCTGACACCTGTAAAGATTGGAATATTCTGCTTGCTGCTTAATATTATTCTGGGTTCATCGTCGGTATATTACCTTGATAAAATTGACTATGAAGGAACACATCTTGGTTTGGCTTTATCCATTTCAGTAGCAGCCATTTTAAACGCAGGATTATTATTTTCAGGATTAAAAAAGAAAAATATAATTAAGAGATCACCTGGTTTTAAGGAGTTCATGGTAAAATTAATGATAGCCAATGCATTTATGCTGATATTTTTAACGTATACGATTCAGCCCCTAGAATGGTGGCTTAATTTGGGAGTATTGAAGAGATTTTCGTGGTTGACGTCTTTTATCTTATTTAGCATGGGTATCTATGTTTTAATTCTGTCGCTATTAGGTATGAAAATCAAAGAATTACGTTTTCAGGAAGAGTAGAAAATGAGATTCATAAGAAAAATAAATGATTTTCCATATTCTATCTTTGAGTCTGGAAGTATATTAACGATAGGTTCTTTTGACGGATTACACCTTGGTCATCAGAAACTGATTCAAGAAATTAGGGGTGAGTCAGAAAGGACTGGCCTACCTTCTGTAATCATGAGTTTTGAACCAACACCTGCAGAATTCTTTCAGAAAAATCCGCCATCGAGACTGATGAGATTTCGAGAAAAATATGAGGCATTGAGAAAATCAGGCATAGATATTTTTTTCTGTCCAAAATTTGATGAGGATATGCAAAATTATTCTGCTGATGATTTCATTAGAATATTATTGATCCAAAAACTGAATATAAAAAGCCTAATAATAGGAGACGACTTTCGTTTTGCTAAGAACAGGGAGGGAGATTACTCTCACCTGGAGGGTGTTCATGAGATTTTAAATTTTAAATTGAAAAAAATATCGAGTGTTATTCATGATGATCAGCGGATAAGCAGCACATTGATAAGAGAATATCTCCACTTGGGGCAGCTTAAGAATGCTAAAAAACTTCTGGGTAAATTCTACAGGATGTCGGGTCGAGTCGTGCAAGGAGAACAATTAGGAAGAGATCTGGGTTATCCAACAGCAAATGTGAACATTCTAAGGAGAAAAACTCCAATAATGGGCATATTTGCCATTCGAGTTCATGGGTTGAATTCTGAACCGCTGGATGGTGTTGCAAGTTTGGGTGTAAGGCCAACTTTTTACGAAGGAAAAAAACCTTTATTAGAAGTTCACATATTTGATTTCAATGAGAATATCTATGGTAAATACATTGAGGTTGATTTTATTGCGAAGATAAGAAACGAAAAGCGGTTTACTGATGCTAATTCTCTTATAAATCAGATGAATATAGATGCAATTAAGGCAAAACAATTATTGGCGGAGAATCTAGGAGAGTAAATAAGATGAGTTTTTTAAGCAACAGATCTTCATTATTTAAGTGGTTCTTGCTTGCTGGATTAATATTTCTATTTGATCAATGGATAAAATTAATAATAATTGAGAATATTAGCTTGTATGAAAGAGTTAAGATAAATGACTTCGTAAACATTACACATCAACGAAATCCTGGCGCAGCATTTAGTTTTCTTGCAGATGCTGGTGGATGGCAACGATGGTTCTTATCTATAATAGCAAGTGCAGTTTGTTTGTATATTGTTTATTGGTTGAAAGAATTAGAAAAAGAAAATAAGGTTCTTTTGCCATATGGTTTGTCGCTTGTCCTTGGCGGAGCATTAGGCAATCTTTTTGATAGGATTATGCTTGGTTATGTAACGGATTACCTCCAAGTCTTAATATTTAGCTGGCCATTCCCGTCATTCAATGTCGCTGATGCCGCCATATCAATTGGAGCAGCCCTAATTATTATCGATGCTATTAAGAATGGATCAGAGTAGACATAAAGATCTTTTATATTGGGCAAATTAATAAGGTAAGATCAATTGCCTCAATATTTTTCGTCAAAGCGCCAACAGAGATAAAGTCAATTCCTGTTTCTGCTATTCTTTCGATATTTTTTTTTGTTATGTTGCCCGATGCCTCGAGAAGTATATTTTGGTTGTGTGATTCGAGTTTTAATTCATAAGCCATTCTCAGTTCATCAATACTGAAATTGTCCAAAAGTGCACGGTTGGCTTCAGTTGATAGCACAATTTTAAGTTCATCAATACTCTCTACTTCAACTATTACTTCAGTATCTGGGTACAATCTTTTCGCAGATAAAATGAGTTCTGGTATGTCTATTCTTCCTGCGAGATGATTTTCTTTCATTAACACTGAGTCATAGAGGCCAAATCTGTGATTTACACCTCCACCACATCTAACTGCGTATTTTTGGGCTAATCTCAATCCTGGTAGAGTTTTTCTTGTATCTAATATTTTACAATTAGAGTTCTTTATCTTCTCCACAAAATTTTTCGTTTGCGTTGCAGTGGAGCTAAGAATTTGCAAAAAATTCAAAACACATCTCTCTCCAGTGAGTATCGCATTTCTTCCACCATTAATTTCAGAAATTACTGTATCTTTCTTAACTAAATCTCCATCATTAAAATGCCATTGTGTATGTATTTCTGGATCTATCTGTCTGTATACTTCCCTTGCCCAAGCCTGTCCGGACAATATCATGTCTTCTCTCGTAATGATTTTGGCAGCGACATCAATATCTTCAATTAGAGAACATGTTAGGTCCTTTTCTCCTACATCTTCTTCAATAGCGACTTTAACAGAGCGTTTTATTTCTGCTTTAAGATTTTCAGTTATCTCAATCATTGGGAATAGATATTCATTTGTTTATTTCTCACATATAATATAGACGATTAATTATTTGGTATACAGGTAGATTTTTTCTCTCTGTCTGTATTTTTAAAAAAAAAGAGATTTTATGGATATAAATGATCGAATAAAAGAGCAGCTCGATACAAATACAGTTATGCTTTATATTAAGGGGACGCCGGACTTCCCTCAGTGCGGGTTCTCGAGTCAAGCTGTAGCTGCCCTTAAGAAGATAGGCAAGCCATTTTCGTATGTTAATATTTTTGAAGATCCTGAGATTAGGGAGGGATTAAAAGCATATTCTAACTGGCCAACATTTCCTCAATTATATGTTAAAGGGGAGCTGATAGGCGGTTGTGACATTATGATGGAAATGTATGAAAATGGTGAGTTATCTGAGTTATTGAACGAAATTTAACCTAAAAGACAGTTATCCTCTCAAAAATATCTTTATATCTATTTACGACATCACAGAATATCTCTGCTGTCTTTCTTGCATCGTAAGCCGCTGAATGAGCTTGATTAGGATCCCATGCAAAACCAGCAATATTGACTGCTTTTGCAAGCACTGTATGACCATAAGCAAGACCGCATAAAGTGGCAGTATCAAAACATGTGAAAGAATGATAAGGATTATTTTTTAGGCTGCATCTTTTGACTGCCGCATTGATAAAGTTTAAATCAAAAGCGGCATTGTGACCCACCAAAACCGCTCTTTTGCATTTGTGTTTTTTTAAATATATTTGAGTTTGATCAAAAATACCTTCAAGTGCGTCATATTCATCAATAGCCATCCTAAAGGGATTGTGTGGATCGATCTTATTTATTGCTAATGACTCGGGTTCTAGGTTCGAGCCTGAAAAAGGTTTTATATGATTATGTATTATATTTCCTGGCACGAAATTACCATTCTTATCAAGCTTAATAAATACTGCTGCAATTTCTAAGAGAGCATCGGAAGTATGATTAAATCCTCCTGTTTCAACATCTATAACTACAGGCATGTAACCTCTGAATCTTTCTGAAAATGTTATGGTATTTTTCATAATTTGATATCTCTCATTTATATAAATTGAGATTACACAATCATTAATAATTATAGTGTAATTTTTGAAGATTTATTTACTACAAAAATGCAATCTCCAAGAAATTGGTTTATTGGAATAATAAATCTTATAATACACTTCTGGATTCAAATTTTTTTAGGGTGAATGAATGAGCGATTTTAACATAACTGATGATATGGATCCGATTGAGACAAAAGAATGGCTTGAATCTATAGATTCTGTCATGAAAACTCACGGCCCCGAAAGAGCTCATTATATTATTAATAGAATGGTGGATCATGCTCGGAGGAGTGGTTCGTATCTCCCTTCAGCCTACAACACTGCCTATCTCAATACCATACCCGCAGGAATGCAACCAAATTATCCTGGCGACAGATCAATCGAAAAAAGAATTGAAGCTTTTATTAGATGGAATGCAATGGCTATGGTTGTTCAGGCTAATAAAGAAAGCTCAGAAATAGGAGGACATATTTCAACATACGCTTCATCAGCGACACTCTACGAAGTGGGATTTAATCATTTTTGGCGGGCACCAACAGATAAAAATAGAGGCGATTTAATTTTCATGCAGGGACATTCCTCACCCGGTATTTATGCGCGTGCCTTTTTAGAGGGCAGGCTTAGTGAAAATCAATTAGATCACTTTAGAAAAGAAGCTGGAAATAAAGGGTTGTCCTCATATCCTCACCCATGGTTGATGCCAGATTTTTGGCAGTTTCCGACCGTATCAATGGGTCTCGGTCCGATGATGGCAACATATCAGGCTCGTTTTATGAGATACATGGAACATAGAGGCCTCACTGAACTAAGCGACAGAAAAATCTGGTGTTTTTTGGGTGATGGTGAAATGGACGAACCCGAATCTCTCGGTTCGATTACGATGCCAGTGAGAGAAGGATTGGATAATTTAATATTTGTGGTGAATTGTAATCTTCAACGTCTGGATGGTCCTGTAAGAGGAAATGGAAAAATAATTCAGGAACTCGAGGCAGCATTTGGTGGAGCAGGATGGAATGTCATTAAACTCATATGGGGTTCAAGATGGGATCCTCTTCTGGCTAGAGATCGACAAGGGTTATTGCAAAAAATAATGGAAGAATGTGTCGATGGTGAGTATCAAAATTTTAAATCAAAGGGAGGTGACTACGTTCGAGAACACTTTTTTGGGAAGTATCCAGAAACAAAAGAGATGGTTGCCAATATGTCCGATGAGGATATTTGGCGTCTCAACCGAGGTGGTCATGATGCTAGGAAGGTATTTTCAGCTTATCAGAAAGCCGTTAATCACAAAGAGAGGCCCACAATTATCCTAGCTAAAACTGTAAAAGGTTTCGGTCTTGGGTCGGTCGCTGAAGGTCAGAATACAGCACATCAGCAAAAGAAATTAGATATAAATGCATTAAAGGAATTTAGGGATAGGTTTAATATCCCTATTGCAGACAAAAAACTAAAAGATGTTCCATATTTCATGCCGAAAAAGAATAGTCAGGAACTAGAGTATCTGCATGAGAGAAGAAAGTCACTTGGGGGATACATGCCAAGGAGAATTACCAAGGCAAAATCTATCAAAACATCTTCTAATGATGTCTTTAAGCCTCAGTTTGATGGAACTGGAGAAAGAGAGGCATCTACAACTATGGCTTTCATAAGGATGCTAACTTCTTTAACGAGAGATAAACAAATTGGTAAGCATATTGTTCCAATTGTTCCAGATGAGGCGAGGACATTTGGTATGGAGGGCATGTTTAGACAGATTGGAATTTATTCATCAAAAGGACAGCTTTATACACCTCAAGATGCGGATCAGTTGATGTTTTATAGAGAGAGCAAAGAAGGGCAAATTCTCGAGGAAGGTATAAACGAGGCAGGCGCATATTGCTCATGGCTTTCTGCAGGATCATCATACAGCAACCATGGAATTCAGATGGTCCCATTTTATATTTTTTACTCAATGTTTGGATTTCAAAGAATTGGAGATTTTTTATGGGCTGGCGGTGACATGCAGGCGAGAGGTTTTCTCATCGGTGCAACTGCAGGAAGGACTACTCTCGCAGGTGAAGGTCTTCAACATCAGGACGGACACAGTTTACTGAGCGCTACTACTATTCCAAATTGTGTTTCATATGATCCAACGTATGCTTATGAACTGGCGGTAATTATCAAGGATGGATTAAAAAGAATGATTTCTGATCAGGAGAATATTTTTTATTACATTACCTGCATGAATGAAAATTACACTCATCCGCCTATTCCAAAGAATTGTGAAAAAGGCATTCTTAAAGGAATGTATTTGTTAAAAAAATCAGTAAAACAAGAAGACGGCAGTAAACCCCAATTGATGGGCTCAGGAGCTATTCTCAGAGAGGTTGAGAAGGCAGCTCATCTCCTTGAAAAGGATTTTAAGATTTACTGTGATGTTTGGTCAGTAACAAGTTTCAGCGAACTAAGAAGAGAATCTCTAGAGATAGACAGATGGAACGAGCTGAATCCAGAAAAGAAGAGAAAATCTTCTTATTTAGAGAAACTACTTAGTAAACAAGAGGGTCCATTTATTGCTGCCACTGATTATATGAAAATGGTTCCAGATCAGATTCAAAAATGGGTGCCTGGAATATACAAAACATTGGGTACTGATGGTTATGGAAGGAGTGATGGTCGAGCGGCATTGAGGGAGCATTTCGAGGTGGACGCAAGATTCATAATGTTGTCGACACTCAATGCACTCGCAGAAAAAGGTGATATCGAGAAGAGAGATGTTGTTAAAGCAATTAAGAAATATAAAATTGATCCAAAAAAGATCAGTCCTGAAAGATTGTAATTTGCAGCACTTGCGGACAAGATATTGAGCAAAATTATTGACATAATTATACCGGCCTTGGGTGACTTTGATAGTATTGAAGTTATTGAAATTATTAATAAAAAAGGAAACCAAGTTAAGAAAGAAGAAGGTCTTATCACTCTAGAGACCGACAAAGCTTCCATGGATGTACCTTCTCCTGAAGATGGAATAATCGAATCAATTTCGATCAATGTTGGCGACTTTGTAAAACAAGGTGATTGTATTGGAACATTGAAGGTTAATGGATCAGAAGTAAAGACTAGCTCAGAAAAAATTAAAACTGCTGAAAAAAAAATAGAGACAAAAAATGAAATTCCAATACCTTCTAAAAAGGTTAATCAAAGCCCAACCAATCGAAATGAATTAGAATCATCAACGTTAAACGGTTTACCAAAAATCGATGAAGATTCCTTCTCAAAGGCACATGCAAGCCCCTCAATAAGAAGATTTGCCAGAGAACTTGGTGTGAATCTGATTGAAGTAAAAGGAACTGGTTATAAATCCAGGATACTTAAAGATGATATAAAAGCGTTTGTCAAATCTATACTGAGTGGCTTCAGCAAATCATCCGTTGGACTGCCAAAGATACCATCATTGGATTATGCAAAATATGGTGAGGTCAGTAATCAATCACTGACAAAAATACAAAAGATTTCTGGCCAACGACTTCAAGCAAGTTGGATAAATCTTCCTCATGTTACTCAGCACGATTTGGCAGACATTACAGAAATGGAAGCGGATAGGTTGAAAATTAAAAAATTAAAACAATATAGAGATATCAAAATATCGCCTCTAGCATATGTTATCAAGGCGTGCTGTTTTGTTTTAAAAGATTTTGAAAGGATAAATTCATCATTATCCGAAGACGGGAATTCAATAATATTGAAAAGCTACATAAATATAGGATTTGCAGCAGACACTGAAAATGGCCTCGTAGTTCCTGTAATTAAGGATGCAGATAAGAAATCCTTAATTGAAATAGCAGAGGAATTACTTAGTCTTTCTTTGAAAGCTCGCGCTGGAAAGTTATCCTCAGATGAAATGTCAGGCGCAACATTTACAATTTCGAGTTTGGGTGGTATCGGAGGAACGGCATTTACTCCTATCGTAAATGCGCCAGAGGTTGCAATACTGGGTCTATCACGATCGACAACACAACCAGTTTGGAATGGATCAGAATTTGAGCCAAAGTTAATGCTTCCTTTGTCCTTTTCATACGATCATAGGGTCATAGATGGCGCATATGCAGTTCGATTTACCACAGCTCTGTGTGATGCATTAAAAAAAGCAAGAAATCTCTCTAAAAAGGCATAACAATTGAGTAAAAATAAAAAAATTTTAGTTCCGGACCTAGGTGATTTCGAGAATGTTGAAGTTACAGAGGTACTGGTAGATGCTGGGAAAAAAATTAAAAAAAATGAAAATGTTATCACTGTTGAATCAGATAAGGCTTCAATTGATATCCCCTCTGATATCTCAGGAACGATTGTTTCAATAAATGTTAATAAGGGAGACATCCTAAAAAAAGGTGATCAAATTCTTTTAATTAAGGAAACGACAAAGAAGCGACAAGAAAAAGAAAACCAAAGAAATAAACCCTCAGTGAGACATGATTCTGAGTTACTTGTTTTGGGTGCAGGTCCAGGTGGCTATACAGCAGCTTTTAGAGCAGCGGATCTTGGGATGAATGTAACTTTAGTAGAGCGTTCACCAGTCCTCGGAGGAGTTTGTTTAAATGTAGGATGTATTCCATCTAAAGCTTTATTGCACGCAGCAAATGTTATTGAGCAGACCAGCGCCATGAAAGAACACGGAATAAAATTTTCTGATCCTAAGATAGAGATGAATAAATTAATGACTTGGAAGAGAGGCATTATTAGTAAACTAAATTCTGGTCTAGTTGATTTATCAAAAAAAAGAAACGTTAAAATAATTACAGGGAACGCACAATTTCAGAGTGACAATAGTGTAATCATTGACAGCAAAGAGGTTATCAATTTCGAAAAGTGCATCATCGCTGTAGGTTCTGAGAGTGCGACAATTCCAGGTTTACCAGATGATGGCAGAATTCTTGATTCATCCAAAGCTTTGGAATTAGATAAAGTACCGTCAAAAATGCTAATTGTAGGTGGCGGGATAATTGGGTTAGAAATGGCATGTGTATACCACGCTCTCGGGTCAGAAATAACAGTTGTCGAGCTTACAGATTCTCTTATGCCGGAAACCGATAGTGATTTAGTTAAAATTTACACTAAATTTATCCGTGATCGATATAAGGACATCTATTTGAAAACAAAGGTTGGCAAGATACAACCTGTTAAGAACGGATTAAAGGTTTTCTTTGAAGGCAACGACTGCCCTAAAACAGCAACTTATGACAATATCCTTGTGTCGGTGGGCAGAAAATCAAATGGTGATCAGATAAATATTGAAAAAACTGGTGTAGCGTGTGATCAACGTGGAATCATAAAAGTAGATAAACAAATGAGGACAAATATAGATAACATATTTGCTATTGGAGATTTAACTGGTGATCCAATGTTGGCCCATAAAGCAACTCATCAAGCAAAGGTTGCTGCCGAAGTCGCGAGCGGTAAAAAAAGTTCCTTCGATGCCAGAGTGATTCCATCAGTCGCCTATACTGATCCTGAAATTGCTTGGGTTGGCGTCACAGAAAATCAAGCAAAATCAGATGGCATAGATTATGAAAAATCAAGATTCCCATGGGCGGCGAGTGGCCGATCACTAGCTATTGGGCGGGACGAAGGGTTTACAAAACTTCTATTTGAAAAAGAAACAGACAGAGTCATTGGGGGAGGCATTATTGGGCCGTACGCTGGAGATCTCATATCTGAAGTTGCTTTAGCAATTGAGATGGGTGCCGATGCGGCAGATATAGGAATGACTGTTCATCCGCATCCAACATTATCAGAGACAATTGCCTTCAGTGCTGAGGCTCAAGAAGGCATCCTAACCGATTTATACATGCCTAAAAACAATTAAGATTGTTTATTTTTATTTGATCTTCATTCCAGGCTTTGCACCTTCGTCCGTCGATAGTAAAAATATTTGGTCGCCACCAGGCCCTGCAGCTAATATCATGCCCTCTGATGTGCCAAATTTCATTTTTCTTGGAGCTAGATTTGCTGCCACAACTACACTTCTACCTACTAAATCTTCAACTTTATAAGCTGATTTTATTCCAGCAAAAATTGTTCGTTTTTCTTTATCAAGATTCACAATTAATTTCAGTAATTTATCTGCTCCTTCTACTTCTTTGGCTTCCTCGATAATACCAACACGAAGATCAACTTTCATAAAATCATCAATTGTTATTTTTCCAGTTTCTTTAGTAATCTTATCTGACTGATCTTCTTCATTTGTCATTAAATTTTCCACCTTTTTCTTTTCTATTCTAGTGAGTAATGGACGATATTTTTTTATTTGTTTACCTAAAATTGGCGAGTCTAGGTCCTTCCATCTCCATTCTTTCTCATTGAACAAATTCATTGCATTAATAGATATTTCCGGTATCACAGGATAGAGGTAAATCATAAGCATTCTAAATAAATTTAACCCTTGCGTGCAAACACTCTGGACCTCCTTATGAAGAGTTTCATCTTTTATCATAATCCAAGGTTTTTTGTTTTCTATATATCGATTAGCTTTATCGGCTAGCGATATTATTTTTCTCATTGCTTTAGAGTATTCTCTGTTTTTAAAATGGTTAGAAATGTCATCTGAAGCAGAGAAAAATTGATTAAAGAGTTCTTGATTATCTAATTCTTTAGAAAGCTGATTACCAAATTGTTTGTTTATGAATCCAGAACATCTGCTTGCAATGTTGATCAGTTTTCCCACTAGATCGGAGTTGACTCTGGCTACAAAATCCTCAGTATTCAAGTCTATGTCTTCCATGCTGGGACCCAGTTTTGCCGCGTAATAGTATCTGATATAGCTTGGATCAAGATTATCTAGATATGTTCTTCCGTTTATAAAAGTTCCTCTTGATTTCGACATTTTCTTACCATTAATCGTCAAAAACCCATGAGCAAAAACACTCGTTGGTTGTCTTATACCTGCTCCCTCGAGGACGGCAGGCCAAAATAATGTATGAAAATAGACTATATCTTTTCCAATGAAATGATAGAGTTCTGCCTTACTTTCTGCATCAAAGTAATCACTGTATTTAATCTTATTTTTCTCACAAAAGTTCAGAAAGCTTGCGAGGTAACCTATAGGCGCATCTAACCAAACATAGAAATATTTTTTTTCTTCTCCTGGGATTTTAAATCCAAAATATGGCTCATCTCTTGAAATATCCCAATCCTGAAGACCCATTTCAAACCACTCAAAAAGTTTATTTTTTATGCTTTTATGAAGCTTGGAATCTTCAATCCAGGTTTTTAGGCTTTCTTCGAAATCACTCAATTTGAAAAAATAATGCTTAGATTCTCGCCATACAGGTTTTGTATCACTTAGTGTAGAAAAAGAATTTATTAGTTCATTGGGATTATATGTTGCACCACATTTTTCACAGGCGTCTCCATATTGATCCTCAGCTTGACATTTAGGGCAAACACCTTTTATGAAACGATCAGGAAGAAACATTTTCATCTTTTCATCGTACGCTTGCTCGATATTTTTTGTATAAATGTGTCCATTCTTTTTCAAAGCATTAAAGATTTCTTCAACGAGCTTTTTATTTTCAGTTGAATGAGTGGAATGAAAATTATCAAATTCCACTCCAAAATCGTTAAGATCTCGAAGTTGTTGTTTAGAGATTCTCTCTACTAGTGCTTCCGGGCTAATATTATCCTCACGCGCTTTTATCATTATCGGTGTGCCATGAGCATCAGCAGCACAAATATATAGACAATTATGACCTTTCATTTTTTGAAATCTTACCCATATATCAGTTTGAATATATTCAACTAGATGCCCCATATGGATGGATCCATTTGCGTAAGGAAGCGCGCTGGTTACGAGTATATTTTTAGTGCCTGCAGTCATATTCTTGAAAATGTGAATTAAAGTTAATTAATTGTTATTCAGCGAATTATGCCATGATAATAACTTTTATTGTTGGTTAAGTTATTTTTTCAATTTTTTGACATAAAATAACGAATAAAATTTGATGTGATATACAATATTGATAATTTATAAAACTGCTGGTGATAGATAAGATGACCTATAATAATGAGCAGAAGATTACTGAGCTTGTAAAAAAAACCCCAATTCTTGGTCTGAATAGGCATCTTGATCAAATAGGGCGCCTCTCTTCTATAATAATAGATAAAGAGAAATGCAATTTAGATATAGTTCTTGGTTTTTATGATAAGGAATTAAAGCGTTACAAAGATTTCTTTTCTACTCTGATCAGGAAAAATTCAGAGATTGGCAATATCAATATCAATATTACTAGTGAAGTTAAATCTCACAGTGTTCAATCTGCAATGAAGCCAATAGCCGATGTTAAAAATATCATCGCGGTCGCTTCTGGTAAAGGAGGAGTTGGAAAATCCACGATTGCATCCAATCTTGCAATATCGTTACAACAAGACGGAGCAAAAGTAGGAATTCTTGATGCGGATATCTATGGTCCCTCTTTACCATTAATTTTTGGTATCGAAAATGAGCGACCAACTAGTAATGATGGTAAAAGAATCAATCCTCTTATTTCTTATGGAGTAGAAGTTATGTCCATCGGGTTCTTGATCGATGCTAACAAGCCAACAGTGTGGCGTGGCCCCATGGTAACATCAGCTTTAAACCAACTTTTAAAACAAACTATTTGGGGAAATCTAGATTATCTTATTATTGATATGCCGCCTGGGACAGGAGATATTCAGTTGAGTCTATCTCAGCAAGTCCCAGTTAGTGGCTCAATTATCGTTACAACTCCTCAAAATATAGCCCTTCTTGACGCAAAAAAAGGATTAGAAATGTTTCGAAAGGTATCAGTCCCAATTCTTGGAGTTGTGGAAAATATGAGTACTCATATATGTTCAAATTGTCAGCAAGAAGAAACTATATTCGGTGATGGCGGTGGGGAGAAACTCTCTAGCGAATATGACATTGATCTTCTTTGCAGTCTCCCTCTAAATTCTGATGTAAGGCAACAAACTGATAATGGTGAGCCATCTGTCATATCTCAACCAAATAGTGAGTATTCTAAAAGATTTAGAGAAGGCGCGAAAAAAATGGCTATTAATCTGGCCTCTATGAAAAAAGAGTACAGTCAACACTTTCCCAATATTGTAGTGGAGGAGAATTAACTTGAGTATCAAATCAGATCGCTGGATAAGAAAAATGGCTTCAGAGGAAAAGATGATTGAGCCATTTGAGCCCAATCAAGTTAAGTCAGTTGATGGAGAGAAAATAGTATCTTACGGAACCTCAAGCTATGGTTATGACGTAAGATGCTCAGATGAATTTAAAGTGTTTACGAATTTAGAAAGTGTGATAGTAGATCCTAAAAGATTTGATGAATCTAGCTTTGTGGATAAGAAAGCAGATGTATGCATTATTCCACCCAATTCGTTTGCCTTAGCGAGAACTGTTGAATTTTTTAAAATTCCTAGAAATGTTCTGACAGTTTGTCTTGGAAAATCCACTTATGCCAGATGTGGTATTATTGTAAATGTAACACCTCTGGAACCAGAATGGGAAGGTCATGTTACCTTGGAATTCTCAAATACAACTCCACTACCTGCTAAGATTTATGCGAATGAGGGCGTCGCTCAAATGTTATTTTTTGAATCAGATGAAGATTGTGATACTTCTTATAAAGATCGGGCAGGCAAATATCAGGGCCAGATGGGAGTTACCCTCCCAAAGACTTAATTAGTTCATTCTAACTTTTAATGGAATTTCAATTTCATTGTTTATTTTAATCACTCTCAGATTGTCATATGTTATTTGATTTGTAATAAAAAGATTCAGAGCTTTTTTATAAATCATATGTTCGACTTTGAGAACTCTTGCCGCCAGTTTTTTAACATCGTCATCATTTTTAACTGGTACCTCCCCCTGTATTATTATTGGACCAG
>TARA_B100001057_G_scaffold122683_1_pt1 | contig 20963 bp, 12 predicted proteins | sample TARA_B100001057 | Tara Oceans TARA_B100001057 (sample SAMEA2621839) | marine metagenome | biome: marine biome (ENVO:00000447); feature: surface water layer (ENVO:00002042); material: "saline water (ENVO:00002010), including plankton (ENVO:xxxxxxxx)" | depth 5 m
CGGAATTTTTCAGATAGTCCACACCATTATATCAACTCAGATGGCAACAAAACAACCTCAGAGACTACTACTATGGTCACCAATAGAGACTATGAGCAGACTTTTAATGATTCTAAGAGAAGTATCAAGTATATTAAGACTTCGATGATACCACAATTACTCAGAGAATTTAAGAGTATGATAAGAGAATAATACTATGGCAATGCTAGTAGGTAGAAATCAACCTAATTCATATCGTATTGAGAGTATTACTATTAGTAATAGTGAAGGTAATTCCTATGAAGTAAGTAATATGATGCAATCTTTTCAGATAACTGAGAGTATCTATCAGATGTTTCTTACTGGGAATATCGTACTCTTAGACAATATTAATTTATTTAATCGTATCGGATTTAGTGGTCAAGAATATATTCGAATACATATCGGTGGTATTCAAGGGGAAGAAGAAATAGTCCCAGAAGACCAGCAAATTAATCAAGTATTTCGAATATTTAATGTAACAAATCATTACAGAGACATAGAGAACCCTAAAAATCAAGTATATTCTTTGGAATTTTGTAGTCCTTTATTATATCTTGCACGAACTCAGAGAATATCTCAGTGCTACAGAGGCAAGACAGGGACTATATTAAATAAAATATGTGAAGAAAAATTAAACTTTAAAAAGAATAAAAACCGCTTGAATGTGCATGTGAAGGGGGGGAGTGAACTCGGTAACCACTTCGGTGTCTTTGCAAATCCAGGCGATGAGAGTGGTATGATTGTACCTAACTGGAGTGTCTATAAGACCTTAGAGTGGTTGAGAGACCACACCAGTGACGACTCAGAGAGTGCAAGACCTTGGGGTGACTCTTATTACTTCTATCAGACTGCTCTCAATGGCTTTAGATTTCACAATGTTGAATCTATGTTGAGTATAGAGTATCTTAATGGTAAGGTTAAGTTCTCTCCTCGTATGGGAGATGGTGATGACTCCTTTAATTACGACTTTGTAGAAGGTAGAGGTAATGATATACTCTCCTTCAACAAGAATAACACACATAATGTCATTCATAACCATCAAATGGGCCTCTACAGTGGTAGTATACAGGTATTTGACCCAAAAAACAAGACTTTAGTGACCATTGATAGTCAATTTACTCAGCAATTTCCTTTAACAGAGGGCTCAGAGGGTGAATATAAGAAGAAAAATGCTTTCAGTGTTGCACCAAACTTCCGATTAGGTGTAGAAAACATTAAAATACCACCAGATGGGGGTGTTGGAACTGTCTTAGACCCCGCTTCTGATGCATTTAAGGGTGACAGTATCATAGAAAACCATGGTGCATCGATTAATTTTGATTATAACAACCCTTTTACCATGGGTCAAGGGATTAATATCAGTGGTCACAGTCATATGTATGGTACAGAGAGAGTTAAATTCGATAGAGATAGAGTAGAGCGCCTCTTTGCAAGTAATAGAATGAACATTCAGATATCTGGGAGAACGAATCTAAGCGCTGGGATGGTAATTAATATAGATTTAAAGCAACCAACTCCGAGTACCATGGTGAAGGATGAAGTGACACATAATGGTAGGATGCTCGTAGAAGGTATTACTTGGTTGGGAACTCCAGATGCCTTAGAGACGCAACTCTCAGTCACCACCGATGGGTATCAAGTCAACTTAGATAACTATGAAGACCACGAAGGGTTTGCTGAGGAATAGCCACAGTGTTTTGGGACTCCTAGGGTATTTTTTTATGCCCTTTGCCACCCCCTAAAAAGTCGTGGGAAGTTTTTATTAAAAATAATAAAAGCTTTTATATTATTATGGGACTCCTAGATTATATTCTGGGACTCCTACTAAATATATAATGGAATAAACATAGGAGAAATATATGTTAGAAAAAATAATGACTGCACATAAAGAAATGATGTATAAATTTATTGATTTAATGGAAATAGATACTTATGAATTGTCATGGATTTGTTTTATGAAAGGAGTAATAATTACTGCTTTATTATTTTGGATATTTTAATGACAAATTGGATATATAATAAACTTGTACCATATGCTCTAAGATTCAGAGAGTGGTCAAAAAATAAACTCTGGGTGCAGATACCTTTATTCATATTAATATTATGGATGTTAGGAATATTTAATCCCTATTGGTGTGTCTACCCAGTGTGTTGGATACAAGGAAGTTAGTATGATTAGAACTTTTTTAAATGCAAAGATACATGGTGCAATTTGCACTGAGGTTGATTTAGATTACGAGGGTTCTATACTTATAGACGAAGACTGGATTGATGAGGTGGGACTCCTAGTTAATGAACAGGTAGATGTCTATAATAAAACCAATGGTAACCGACATACAACTTATGTCCTACCATTACCCAGAGGTTCAAATGCAGTGTCAGTCAATGGTGCTGGTGCTCATTTGACCGAAGTGGGAGACGAACTGATTATTTGTTCTTACATACAATTAAATGACAATGAAGAAACTCTATCAAATAATATATTATCCCACGAACCGAAAATTAAAATAATAGACCCCAAGGATAAACTCTACAGGGAATTACTGGAATTAGAATAATGGCAAAATTTACAGGATTACAATCAAACTTCTATACAGGTGTAGTCGAAGACCGAAATGACCCCTTAGAAGTTGGTCGAGTGCGTGTCCGAATTTATGGGTTACACACCGATGACAAAACACTTATTGCAACTCCAGACTTACCTTGGAGTGATGTCCTTATGCCGACCTCTACAGCATCCTTGTCTGGTCTAGGTATGTCTCCGCATGGTTTAGTTGAAGGTACAACTGTCATGGGGATGTTCCGAGATGAACAGGATATGCAAGACTTTGTAGTTATGGGTTCATTGTTTGGGTTACCGAATGATACCTATAAAATTCCGAATGGTGACTCAACTAAAGCAATTCCTCGCAGTGCCGAACATGGATTCAATGACCCTCGCAGAGATACTCAGTCTGATTATATCAAATCAAAAGATGGTGTTAAAGCAAGTACTAATGGTCGTAACTGGCAACTGTTTGGTGCATTAGATACTTCTCCTAGGATTCCTACTGAGATAGACTTAAGAGAGGATGGGAGTGGTGCATTGATTGTTAATCCAGAGAAGGGTGAAAGATATCCTTTGGACTCCTATACTAAATTATCGAGAACCGATGTAAATAAACTTGCAACCACTGGTGGAGCTCCAAACGATTATCCAAATAATCTTATCAAGAAAACCGAAGGAAGTCAAGTCAAAGAACTTCCTCGTAGGGGTAATGTTAAACCAGTATATCCTTACAATCATGTAATACAATCTGAGTCTGGTCATGTTCTAGAATTAGATGATACTCCTAAGACTGAAAGACTGCATTTATATCATAGGTCTGGAACTCGTTTAGAAGTCCTTGCTGATGGGTCACAAACTATGAAGGTAGTTAATGATTCTTATGAGATTATCTTAAAGGATAAAAAAATATTAATTGCTGGTAATGCCGATATAGAACTTATGAATGGTAGTTATGTTTTAAATGCTAAAAAAGGTAAGTCTAATGATGGTGGTAATGTCTTTATTAATACCGATGCTGATTGTAATATTAGTTCTGGTGGTGCAATTAAATTAAAAGGTAAAGTGTCAATCAATGGTACTAAGTACGATTAATGTCTACTACTACATCACAACCAATTCCATGTCCACAGGTAATTGTTCCGACTGCTGACGATTTAGAACAAATAATAATCTCTATTGGTAATACTTTTGGTTGGGAATATATTAAACCAATTGAAGATATCTTAGGTGCATTCCCTTTATCTCATTCTTGGAATAAAGAATTAGATATTCCAGAGTTAGAGTGGGAAGGTAAGATACAATGTTGTATAGAAGAATTTAAATTATTTCCAGTCATTAAAATTGCAGAGTTTCTTAAAGTTCCTTTAGTAGTTCCAATTCCAATCCTTGATATTTCAATTGACTGTGAAAGATTAATGTCCGACCCTAGTTATAAAACTGAAATATTAAAACAGATTGAAGCAAAGGGAGCTCCAGTATTAGATTTATTTCTTAGTAAAACCACTAAAGAAAATTGGGATGGCACAGATGGTGTTGATTCACCAGATATTAAATTAAGTAAAGCATGGAAAGAGATATGTGAAAAGATTCAAAAATATTTACAATCTGGTGGAGTAGCTGCAATGTCAGATATAATAGGTAAGAGTCCAGTCGATGAAATAATAGACTTATTAGAAGAAAGTTTACCAGCTGAAGTTGGTTTTTTTCTGGGACTCCTAAAGTCTATTCCAGCAGGTGGTTATGAATTTGATGTTGATGGATTATTTCAAAGTTTAAAAAAACAAGCAGAAGAAGAAGGTGTTGCATTTCAAGAATTAATATTAAATTTTGAAATACCTTTTGTATCTGATGTTCCATCTTTTTTAGGATTGGGTGATGTGTTACCAAAGACTCTAGGTGATTTAATTGACTTAGATAAAACTAGAGAAGTAAAAAATATAGATATGCCTAATTGGGAAATACAAAAGTTATATGAAAAATTTAGAACCTTTATAAAAGATTTACCACAAATACTATTAGAATCAGTCTTATCAATACTTAGTAAATTAATTGAATTTTTAATACCACCAGAAATTCCATTACCATTTACATTCTGTACTTTCTTATCAGTAATTGGTTTTCCAAAAGAAATTTCAGTTAGTTCTCTAACCTCTTGAGTAATGGTGCATAAATAATAGTATGAGTATGCAAAACCAAAATAAAATAACTGCAAGAAGATGGTATACAGATATAGATTTAAATCTAACTCCACATCCTTCTTCTAAAGACTTAACTCTTAAGTATGATAAGGATGCAGTTAAAAGGTCATTAAGAAATATTATGTTAACCAATGATTATGAACGACCTTTCAAACCAAATTTTGGTGCAAATTTAAGAGGACTCCTATTTGAACTTGCAGATGATATCACTAAATTAGAAATTAGAAATCAAATTACAGAAGCAATAGAAAATTATGAACCAAGAGTGGCAATAGATATAATATATTTAAACGAAGACAGGTCTAATAATATGTTTATTAATATACACTATGGTGTTAGAGGTGTTAGAGAACCACAGGAATTAGAAGTAATACTACAGAGAGTAAGATAAAATGGCAACAGTAAAAAGTTCACAAGTCAATATTACCGATTTAGATTTCGATGATATTGCATCCAATTTAAAAAATTATTTAAAGGGTCAAACGACTCTTAAAGACTATGACTTCGAAGGAAGTAATATTAGTTTACTAATAGACCTTCTTGCATATAGTTCACATGTCTCAGCATTCAATGCAAACATGGTTGCATCTGAATTGTTTTTAGACACTGCACAAATAAGAAAGAATGTAGTATCTCGTGCAAAGGAAATTGGTTATACTCCTACTAGTGCAACTGCTTCAACAGCAACAATAGATTTACAAGTTAACAATCCTTTGATTGGTGGTAATACACCTACATCATTAACTCTTAATAGAGGACATAAATTTAAAACAGTTTATGATGGATTTAGTTTTCCTTATGTACTATTAGAAACAAAAACCATTTCACCTTTAAATGGTGTATTTAAATTTGAAGACCTTAACATATCTCAAGGAACTATGAATTCAGATTTATTTGCATACAATGGTCAAATACAAAATCAAAGATTTCCACTTACAGAAGAACTAGTAGACACATCTAGTATTACAGTTACAGTGCAATCAACAGGTGGTTCATCTTCTGCATGGTCAAGGTCAACAGATATAAGTGCAGTAAATTCAAATAGTACAGTATGGTATGTACAAGAAAATGACCAAGGATTATTTGAAGTTTACTTTGGTGATGGTGTTGTTAGTGCAGAACCTTTAGATGGAGATACAATTACAATCTCATATCTTGTTAGTAATGAAGTTCATACAGATGGTGCATCTGTATTTAGTATGACCGACTCAATTGGTGGTAATAATGATGTTACATTAATAACCAAAGTAAATTCTTCTGGTGGTAAAGGAAAAGAATCAATTGACTCAATTAAGTTTGCAGCTTCTAAATTCTATACTTCACAAAATAGATTAGTTACAGTAGACGATTATAAATCTAAACTACAAACTTTATATCCAGGCGCAGATTCTATTTCAGTCTGGGGTGGTGAAGATAATAATCCACCACAATATGGAAAAATATTCATTGCAATTAAACCAGCACAGAATGTAAATAAATTAACAAGTTCTGAAAAAGTTTTACTTAGAGACAAATTAAAAAGACTAAATATGTTGACAGTCAGACCAGAATTGATTGATGCAGATGTCATAGACATTTTAGTGAATACTACATTTAAGTACAATCCTAGAGCAACAACAAAAACTGTATCTGAACTAGAAACACTTGTAAGGGCTGCAATCGTTACACACGACAGTACTTATTTAAGTGGGTTTGATGGTATCTTTAGGCACTCAGTTCTAGCGAAAGACATAGACAGTGCAGAATCCTCGATTCTTTCGAATATCACAACTGTCAAACTTCGTAAAACCATAACTCCGACTTTCGGTCAGAGTAAAGGATACACTATCGACTTTGGTGGTGGTAATGCCTTTTACAATCCTCATAGTGGACACAACAAAGCTGGTGGTGGTATATTAGATACTACAGGATTCCTTGTATCTGGATTTACAGATACCTTCTACTATGATGACGATGGAAATGGAAATCTTAGAAGATATTCATTCAGTGGTGCAGAAAGAATTTATGCAGATAATCAAGCAGGAACAGTAAATTATTCCACTGGACAAATTACAACAACAGGTATTAATATTACAGAAACATCTAATACCAATGAAACAATTCACTTTACAGTGAAACCGAATTCAAATGACAGTGTTGCATTTAGAAGTAATCTTCTAGATATCAATACTGCATTGATAAATGTGACTGGTGCAACAGACACCATCGCATCTGGTGATACGAGTGCTGGGGTGGGATATACATCCTCGTCTAGTTACTCCTAAACTATGATTCATGTGTATGCATGAAGTAGAATTCCCACATGGTGTGGGTTTTAACAATGCTTAATTAGAGAGGAAACTAAAATGGCAGATAAAAAAGTAACGGCCTTATCGGATTTAGGTACAGGCATCGCAGGTGAAGACTTGCTTCATGTTATTGACGACCCAGCTGGAACTCCAGTAAACAAAAAGGTTTCAGTCAGTAATGTTTTAAATAACCTTCCAGACTACCTAGGATTTGCACAATCAGCAGAAGCTGTATCATTCAGTTCAAACGCTGCAACTGCAACAGTAGGTAAGTTTGCACACTATGCTACTTCAAGTTCAAGTGGTACTGATATCCTAACTTTAGGAAATGGTTCTACTGGACAAGTCAAGTATGTGGTATTAGTATCCGATGGTGGTGCTAATGTTCGTGTGACTCCATCTGGTACTTTTACTGGTGGTTCATATGTGCAACTTGATTCAGCTGGTGACAGTGTACAAATGTTGTATACTGGTTCAACATATGGTTGGGTTGTTTTAGGTGGTAATTCTTACACTATTGCATAAGGATAATTAATAATGCCAATTCTCAATGATAGAATAACCGACCAAATTCATGAGCTCTTACCAGAGTACATGAATGAAGAAGGCCAAGGTTTTAAACAGTTTATAACTGCATACTTTGATTTCTTAGAGAAAGGTATTCTTATCTTTGAACAAGGCACAGACCTTGAGACAATAGGAATGGAAGATGGGGAAGGTGCAATCTTACAAGAGACTGCAACCTTCTCTCCATCACCTTTAGATAAAGCAAAATTATTATTCGAACAAAATGCTGTAGGTCAGACACAAACAGGGTCTTGGGAGATAGGTGAATATGTCGTTGGTTCTACATCTGGTGCAACTGCAAGAATTGATGTTCTTGCAACTGTAGATAACAAACTTTATGTAGAGACATTTACCGAATCACAATTCTTACCATCAGAAACAATCGTAGGTCAAAATAGTGGATACACTGCAAAGGTAAATAAATTTGAAGGTGGTGCATTATTCGCTGCAAATAATTTATTAGACTATGCAGATGTTGATAAAACTACAGGAGACTTTTTGGAATACTTCCGAAGAGACTTCATGCCTTCAATCGATTCAAAAATAATTGCAGATAAAAGATTACTTGCAAAACACATTAATAATATTTACCTAACAAAAGGTAGTATGGCATCATATGATTTCTTATTCAGAGTATTATATAACGAAGATATAGAAGTTAGTTATCCTAGAGATAACATGATAAAACCATCTGATTCTAAATGGACAGAATCAACAATATTGAATTTATTTTCAACAAACAATTTACTTGAATACTCACAGGGTAAAATAGTAAAACGAAACAACGAACAAAACATAATCACTGAAATACAAGCAGACACAATTACAAGAGCAACGAGTGGGGAAGGAGACAATGTTTACCAAGTAGTAATCATGGAGCCCTATACTGGAAGTTTATTAATCGGTGATACAATAGAATTACAATCAAGAACAAATCCACTTAAATTTTACAGTGCAACAGTTAGAGGTATTGTTTCCGACATGGACGAAACAAGTGGTTCAGTTCTTATAAAAATGGAATCTGGAACAGGATTTGTTTCATCTGAGTCAGATGATTCCGAAGGATTCCAATTAGAAACTGCAACTGATAGTTTGGTTGCTGGAACAAACAATCTTATTCTTCTAGAAACAGCAACACAAACAGACAATAGTATAAACGAAGTCCATGGTAAAACACCTATCATAGTCAGAGAAACAGTTAATACTGTAAATACAGAAGCTGTAATTGGTGGTTCAATGAAATCAGAAGAAGCATCTACTGGTTCATTATATACACAATCAGAAAATGTTGTTGTTAATTTACCACAATCAGAATTAGGTGTAGGACAAGCTGCAAAAGCATTAGTAGGTAATGTAGAAGATAGTAAAATAGAAAAAGTTATAATTGACCCAGCAGTTAGAGGAACAGGTTATAACGATGGAGACATAGTTGTCTTCGATAATACAGGGAGTGGTGGAACACTTGCACAGGGTGAGGTTACATCTATTTCTGGAGATATACTTTTAGAGTCTGGAACAACATTTGGTTCATTTGAATTTACTGCAACAAGTGGACAAACAACATTCTCTGGACGAGATAAACATAATAGTTTATTAGTTTATGACCCAGACAAAGTTTTAGTCAGAGTTAAAAGGTCAGATGCATCACAGACAATTGCATCTCAAGGTGGTGGTGTTTCTTTTTCAGTATTTGAAGAAGTAAGAGGAAGTGCAAATGTAGGTCTTAATGGACAATCAATTGTCTTTACAGGAACTTATGCACAAAATGGACATGCAAATTATGTAGGTGCAGCTGGAACAGTTATAGAAGTATTTGCAGAACCAGAAGAAACTACTTTAATTTTAGAAGATGGATTGCAATCAACTGGAGAAAACAAATTGTTATTTGACCAGTCTGGTGCAAATCCAACAGGTGCAATTGCAAGAGTCAGAATTACAACAAGTGGTATTGGATATACCTCACTTCCACAAGCATATGTTGGTGGAGAGGTTTTCTATAGTGAAACCACAACTCCTAATTTTACAATAGGAGAAACAATTACATCTGGAACTACAACAGGTAAATTAGTCGACCATGACAAAGGTGCAAAAAAACTTGTTATTGCTAAACTACAAACTACCACTGATACAACTACCTTTACAGTAGGAAGTACTTTAACAGGTTCAGCCTCTGGTGCAACAGCAACCTCAATACAAAATAGTTTTACTACAGGAGTGGGTGCAAGACTTTTACCATATGGTGATTCAATTGGTTCAATAGGAAAACTAAGAGTAATAGAAGCTGGAAATCATTTTAATAAATCACAGGGTATTCCAAATTATGCTCATCATTTTATAATAGGTAGAATGAGTGCAAACCCAGTTGCTGGTGCAACTGTTACTGGTGGTATTAGTAATGCAACTGCAACAATACAATCATTTAATGGTGATACTGGAGTTATTTCATTAGAAGACATTACAGGATTCTTTAAACTAGGAGAAGATGTTACAGTATCCGATGGAAAAACATTTACTATATTAGAAGGAAACCCAGCAACAGTTAGTGCAAAAAATAGTCCCATATCTAAAGTAGATGGAAACTATACAAGTGATATAGGTTTCCCAAGTGTAACTGCACAAAGAATTCAAGACTCATTATTCTACCAAGATTTTTCATATGTAATTAAAGTTGGTCAAAGTATTAACAAGTATCGTTCAGTGGTACAACAATTACTAAACCCAGCTGGTACAATATTCTTTGGTGAAGTTGCAATCAGTAATAAGATAGATGGTAGTGCAGAAACATATCGTTCTGGTTCTAATACCGAAGGATTTGATGGTGATAGAATTACAAGGTCATTTATACCAACACTTTATATTGGTTCAAAGATTGACCCAGCAAAAATTATTTTAGAAGAAGGAACAGTTGCATCTGGAGAAGAAGATGTATTCTATGCAGAAGAACAAAATGTAATATTAGAAAGTGGTGATGGTGTTGCAGTAACAGAAAGATTTATTGCAGACGATAGATTATCATTGACAGTTAGCACAACAGACATGTCACCTTCTGGTTCAACAACATTTACTGTTGGAGAAACAGTATCACAAAATTTATTTAAAACTGCAAGTGGAGACATTGCAACTATTACAGGTAGAGTTATCTCAAGTAATTCTACTACATTAGTTATTGACCAAATCAGACCAGATAATACTGCAATAAAACAACTTGCATCCGAAGGTGGAAGAGCAGGTATCTATAGTCTCTTTATGGAGACTGGGGGTGCTTGGAAAACAGCACAATCAGACACAGGTATACAATTTGTGCATGGTATTGTTGGTGCATCATCTGGTGCAAAAGCAATTGTTAATTTAGTTACAGATGCAAGTGTTAAAACAGACCAAGGTTCTGGACAAGCATTTATTGTTGGAGAAGATATTACAGAATCCGATGTAGGATTATACGATAGAATTATTCGTGCAAATGTAACTGCACATGGTCATGAAGTTGTAAAAGAAGTAGACATACTACCACACTATGCACATACTAGATTATATTATACCACATTAAACAATGCAATTACAATAGGTCAAACAGTTAAAGGTGCATCATCTGGTAAGTTAGGTCGTGTCATGGAACACGATACAGTCAATAAGTTTATTATTGTTTGGGAAGGTTCAGATTCACTTGGTGCAAATTTAGGAAGTTTTACAACTGAAGCAATCACAAATGAATCTGGTGGAACAACACACTTTACTGCAACGACAGTAGAAGAGCATCATGTTAATGAAGGAATAGTAAAAGTTGACATAGGACATAACTCTCCAGTAGTTACACCACCTCAAAACCAAGTGGTTGACCCTAATAATGAGTATGACCCGCCAGGAACACTTGACCCTAATGCATTCTTTAAAGCATCTGAATTCTATGAAGGTGCAAACAGACAACAAAGAAAGAACATTACAATATTAAAAACATTTGCAAGTGCAAATACTAAATCTGGTAGAACATTAACAGTAGTTCCAATATCTAAAGAAGATTTAAATCAACAAGGATTAAGAGGTAGTGCAAATGCAACTACGATTGCATATACAGGTGGATTAGATTGGGGTGAAACAATTAAGAGTGCAACCAGTGATTCTATAATCAATAACCTTTCAACAGGAAATAGTAATCACTTAGTTCCATCCGATGCAAAAAGAATTAACTCAGTTGCAAATGTCGATGAAGAGTTTATCGTAACAGAAGATGGTTCATATCTAATAGAAGAGATTGACTATGGTTTCTTAATGGCAGAACCAGAACCAGAAAAATATAATTCATATAATACTACAGATGGTCATTATTATGTTGGTGATTTATGGTCAGTAGACCCAACCGAAGAATTAACTTTAGAAGATGGTGGTAGACTTGCATTAGAAGACTTTGATTATGGAACAAACTTAGATAAAGACACAGAAAAACATGAAAGATTTGTGACTGAAAGGTCATATAACTTGGGTTCATACTTCATAAAAACCGAAGAACAAGATACACTTGTCCTCGAAGATGATAGTAGACTGATTCAAGAAAACGCAATATCATTTGGTGAACCAGTTGAAAGACTAGGGCCAACACTAGGTGACCTTGCAAAAATAGGTTTCTCTCAAACACTTGAGATTGAAGATAGACTTAGATTGGAATCTGGAAACGCAGTTGGAACTACACCTAATCAAGGAAACAACTTTGATAAAGGTGATTTAATCCTTATGGAAAATGGTGTTCCAAATGGACATTCAGACTATGAAAGTTCAAAAGGTGGAAGGATTCTACATGAAGCACCTTATGAAGGTGTTAAAATTAGTGATATAAGTACTTTATATCCAAAAGAAAGTGTTTCTGATTTACAGGAACATGTAGGTAGGACAATGATATTAAATTACCCAGCTTCTGTACAATCTGGTGTATAAATACATATAAATACTTACTAGTATTAATTTTTTAACTTAGAGGAAAGGATAAAATGGCAGCGATAATTACCGAAAAATTTCGTCTCCACAATGCAAAGGAATTCAAACAAAGTGCAACCGAATCTGGTAATGCAATGTATATGTTTATTGGAAGACCTTTATCGTGGACAGATGATAACAACCCGCCTACTCCAGTAGACTCTCTAAATGATGAGTATGATGCATATGCAAATATGGTTGCTTTGAAGAAAGTTTCATCTACAGATGTAAGTCATGCCATTATCCGAAGAGACTGGACATCAGGCACAGCATATGACGAGTATCGTCATAATTATACTTCAAGCAACACTGCAACTAGTGGTGCATCAACTTTATGGGCATCAACATTCTATGTTGTTACCAGTGATTACAATGTATATAAAGTAATCTCAAACAATGGTGGTGCAAACTCAACAGTAATGCCTACAGGTACTTCAACAAACATTCTAACAACAGCAGATGGATATAAGTGGAAATTTATGTTTTCAATATCTGCATCCGATGTTATTAAATTTGTAACATCTGATTTTATACCAGTAAAAACTATTGGTGCAAAAGCAGCGGTAGATGGAGATGTTGGTGGACTAGGAACTGCAGCTTCAGATGATAACTCTGCACAATGGGATGTAGAGAATGGTGCAACAGATGGTACTATAGAACATGCAAGAGTCACAACAGGTGGTTCTTCTTATGGTTCAGATGGTAACTATAATGTTGCAATCAGTGGAGATGGTGCAAGTGGACAACTTCAAGTAACAGTATCGTCTAATGCAATTACAGCAGTAACAGTAAATGCAGTGGGTAGTGGATACTCAGTTGCAAGTATAGATAATACTTTACTTCAAACTGCAACAAGTTCTTCTGGAACTGGTGCAGTATTTGACATAATTATAAGTCCTAAGAATGGACATGGTGCAGACCCAGTAGAAGAACTAGGTGGAAACTATGTTATTGCAAACTCTAGATTAGAATACGCAGAAGGTTCTGGTGACTTCCCAACAGATAACGATTTCAGACAAATAGGATTGATAGTAAATCCAACAGATGCTGGTGGTAATACTTTATCAACTGCAACCACATTAAGTGCATTAAATAGAATAACATTAAACACTGGTGCAACAATGCCAGTAGTTGATGACACTATTGCAAATGCAGCTTCAGTTGTAGCTGGAACAGCAACAGGAAAAGTTGTTTCTATAGATGCAACAAACAGATACATATACTTTTTACCAAGTGTAGATTCAGTTGGAAACTTTAATAGTTTTTCTGCAGCTGATACAGTTCATGTAGGTTCTACATCTAAGGGAGTAATCTCAAGTGGTGGTGTAAGTGGTGCATATCCAGAAGTTGCAAGAAACTCTGGGGATATTGTCTATTTAGAAAATCGTGGTGCAGTAGCAAGGGCAGCTGACCAGATTGAGGATATTAAACTAATAATTGAAATGTAGGATAACTAACAGTGGCTCAAAAAACAGACCTTAATGTTAGTCCTTATTATGATGATTATGCAGATTCGAAGAATTTTCATCGAATTTTGTTTAAACCATCAGCAGCCATACAGGCTAGGGAACTAACACAATTACAATCAATACTTCAAAATCAGATTGAAAGATTTGGTTCTCACATGTTTAAAGAGGGTGCAATCATCCTTGGTGCAAGAACTAATTATGATAATCAATATTTTGGAGTAAAGATTGAAGATACAAATCCAAATGGAAGTGGTATTTCAGCTGCTGAATCTTTTCGTGTAGACTCAGTTGGTAAATTTTACAAAGGTGCAACCAGTGGAGTTGTAGGTAAAGTTTTAAATACAAGTCAGAAAACTACAGATGACCCATTAACACTTCATATTAAATATCAAGCAACAGGTAACTCTGGTTCTACATTTTATACAGAATTTGAAGATGGTGAAATATTAGATGAAGTAACACAAGACACTAATGGTCTTGGTGGTTATACATCTGCTGGTTCTAATAATCAATTTAAAGTTTTTTCAATAGCAGGTTCTATTAATGTAGGGTCTACGGCAGGTTCGTCTGCAAGTATATCCGAAGGTATTATATACACTAGAGGTATGTTTGTCAAGGTGCCTGCTCAAACAATTATTTTAGAAAAATATTCTAATACTCCATCCTACAAGGTTGGTGTAGATATTGCAGAAACACTTACAACATATACAGAAGATACAAGTCTACTAGATAATGCAGCTGGTTCATCAAATGAAAACGCTCCAGGCGCAGACAGACTTACATTTACATTATCTCTTGCAAAGAAATCTTTAACTGCAACCGACTCAACAGACTTTATTGAATTAATGAGATTAGCTGCTGGTGAAGTAGTTAGAAAACAAGAGATTACAGAATATAACAGAATACAAGAAACACTTGCACGAAGAACTTTTGATGAGTCTGGTGACTATACTTTAGAACCTTTCACTCTTGCATATAGAGAACACTTAAATGACTTATCAAATAATGGTGTATACACTTCAACATCATCTCCAGCTGGAGATGATTCTAAATTTATTGCAGTAGTATCTGCTGGTAAATCTTATGTAAGAGGATTTGAAGTAGACAAACAAACACCTTCATTCTTAACATTTGATAAAGCAAGAACAACTGCATCAAAAGATAATGTTGCATCTGCATTTAGAATAGGAAACTTTTTAAAAGTTAATAATGTATATGGTTTACCAGACATAGGTGATACTGGTGACCTACAAGCATTTTCAACAGTTACACTTATGGACACTGCAAAAGGTTCAGTTGCAAGTGACGATGGTGGTGGAAATAAAATAGGTTTTGCAAGAGTAAGAGCATTCGAACAGTTTAATTCATCAAGTGATGCAGTACATTTATTTGATGTGCAAATGTTCACTAAATTAACAACTGCATCGGTATCCTTATCAAAAGGAATGAAAGTAAAAGGAACTGTATCTGGTGCAACAGGTATTGTTGCAGAAGCAGTTTCAAGTGGAACAACAGTTTTACTACACAGTGTTGTAGGAACATTTAATACAAGTGATACATTAAGAAAACACCAGAACTCATCTGGTGGTGTAGCAGTTAGTGCAATAAGAACATATGATATAGGAAGAATAAGAAGAGTACATCAAGATAGAGGAACAGGTGTATTCCAAGAATTTGGTGGAGATGTCGTATTAGAAGACAACTTTACATTGACAGGAAGTGGAACAGTTACAGTAGATGGTGATTCAAGTAATGATACAATAACAGGTATTGCATCTGTATTTACTAACGAACTTGTCGAAGGTGATAATTTACTACTTTCAAATGGTGCAACTACATCTGTAGTGTCAGTAACAGACAACGATACAGTAGTTGTCACAGATATTGCTGGAACAACCTCAGATGTTATTAGTGGTGCAATCGTAAGACAAAGAGCAAAATTCTACAAACCAGACCAAACAGTTGCAATATCTGGGTTACCTAACTCTGGTATAAAAGATATTTCAATTGAAACAGAAGTAGTACGAAGAGAAGTAATAGTACAATCAAGTGGAACAGGAATATGCACAGTAACATCATCCGATGGAACATTTGTTGCATTTAGTGAAGATGATTACCATGCATCTAGAAGTGATAATGGTGCAAAAATATCTTTAACATCAAGTGATTTATCAATCAGTAATGGTTCAAATACTGGTTCAGTAGATATTGATGTAGGTGTTAATAGTACAAATTGTAAAATTATTGTAACAGTACAAAGAGGTTCAGTATCAGAATCATCTAAAACCTTAGTTAAAGGTGCAGTATTAAATGTTGATACTGCAAACTCAACTGCAAATTATGGAACATCATATCAACACCAAGATATTACATTAGGTGTTGCAGATGTATTTAAAGTAAGAGGAATATTCGAAGGTGGTAACGCAATATCATCTGGTGGTGCAACTGCATCAACAGCTCCAGTCCCACCATCATTTACATATACAGCAGATGCTGGAAGTAATGCATTATCTACAGGTGGTGTAGAAGTTATTGGTGATGTTTCAAATGCAAGAGGTATTTTAATTGAAAACGATTCTAATACTTGTTTCTTTTACTACAAAGATGGTTCTGGTAAATTTCAAGAAGGTGAGGGAATAACCTTTATAGATGGAGTTGCAAAAGCTGGAACAATTAGTAATTTATCAAATGGTTCAAAAGAAATTACAGACAATTTTGTATTTGATGATGGTCAAAGAGATAGTTTTTATGACATATCTAAAATATCAAGAAAAACAGGAGCTCCAGCACCAACAAATCCATTAATGATTATTGTTGATTTCTTTACACATTCTGGTGCTGGTAATGTATTTACAGGTAATTCATATGGTACTCTTGCATTTGCTGAAATACCAAGTTATGTTGCAGATAGATTTGACCCAAGTGCATCTTTTGATGCAGATGGTGAATTCCATCTTGCAGACTCAATCGACTATAGACCAGTTGTAGCAAGATTGTTGACTACACAACCATCAGCTGATGTAGGAACTACAAATAATATTTCTGGAATTAGTGCTTTACCAATGTCATACAGTTCGTCTGCATTTGAAGGTAATGGTTCTTTTAATCCAGACTTAGCAAAAATTGGTTCAAACATTACAGTGGATTATGAACACTATCTTGCAAGACTTGATAGATTGTTCTTAACAGCATTAGGAGAATTCGTTATAGTAACAGGTGAACCTTCCGATGCACCTAAGAAAGGTGCAAAAGTTGATAACGCAATTGAGGTTGCAGAAATATTTGTACCAGCATTTACTCCAGATGTAGGAGAAATACAATCACAATTAGTACAACATAGACGATATACCATGAGAGATATAGATGGTATGCAACGAAGATTAACACAATTAGAAACAGCAGTATCACTTTCTATGTTGGAAGAAAAAACAGAAACATTACAAGTTTTAGATGACGAAGGATTTGATAAATTCAAATCTGGTTTTGTTGTCGACCCATTTAAAGGCCATGGAGTTGGAGATGTATTCCATCCAGACTATGGTATTGCAGTAGACCAAGCAGAAGGTATTGCAAGACCAACACATAGAACAAATTATTTTGATATGCAATTTAATACTGGTATATCATCTAATGTTACAAAAAGTGGTGATATAATAACATTACCATTTACCGAAGAAGCACATATTACTTCTAATAAAGCATCACAACAAGTTAATGTTAACCCATACGATGTTGCAAACTTTGTAGGAAGAATGGAACTAAGTCCAGATAAAGATGTTTGGCATGACATGGAAGTGCTTCCAACTATTACATCTTCTCAAGAAGGTAACTTTGATGCAGTATTAGCTGGAGTTGAAGTTGGGACAGTGTGGAATGACTGGCAACAAACATGGGCAGGTGTTCCAAATGTAACACGAAGAGTAGGAAACTTTCTTGAAAATAATAATCTAGGTGACGAACCACAACAATTTGAATTACTTAGAGGTAGAAGATTTAGAAGAAGAAGATTTAGAAGAAGAAGGAGAAGAGGAATAAGAGTCGATACTACATTGACTAGAACTATTCCAACTAGAGAAGGAAGAAGTGGTATTCTAACTAATGTTGTAGAAGATATATCAACAACAAGAAACGATAGAGTCGTTGGTGTGTCTGCAATTAATTTCATGAGAACTATTGATATTACAATATCTGGTGAATTATTAAAACCAAATACTGCATTAAATGTATTCTTTGATAACATACAAGTTAATACACACTGTACTCCATCATCTGCAACTTATGGTGTAAGTGGTGGAACTTCAAAAGGAACACAATTAAAAACAGATAACCAAGGTAAACTAAGTGCAGTCTTTACTGTACCAAATGATGATACCTTAAGATTTGAAACAGGTATTAGAACTCTTAAAGTTACTGATACTGCAACTGTAGACAGTGCATTATCAACTACATCTGCATTTACAAACTTCATGGCAAATGGTTCATTAACTTCCACACAGACAGAAGTTATCTCTACAAGAAATGGTAGAGTAGTTAATGAAACAGTAAATGAGTCTAGAGCAAATCAAATTGTTACACAAAGTTTAGAAACTAGATGGGTTGACCCACTTGCACAATCATTCTTAATAGAAAAAGAAGAAGGTGTATTTGTAAATTCAATTGAAGTATTCTTTAGTGCAAAAGATGGTGGTGGATTACCAGTCACATGTTCTATTAGACAAATGTTAAATGGTTCACCAACTCAGAAAGTATTACCTTTTGCAGAAAAAACTTTATATCCAAATGAGATTACTACAAGTGCAAATGCTCAAACAGCAACTAAGTTTACTTTCCCATCACCAGTTTATTTAAACCCACAAACAGAATATTGTTTTGTTCTTGAGTCAAACTCAAATGCTTACTTAGCATGGGTTGGTCAAATGGGTGATTTCGATGTTCATACAAAAGAACCAATCGATAGACAACCATATGCTGGTGTATTATTTAAATCACAAAACAGTTCAACTTGGAGTCCAGAACAATTACAAGATTTAAAATTTAATATTAATAGATGTAAATTTAGTTCAACATCTGGTAAAGTTGTTCTTGAAAATAAAGACCTTCCAGTAAAAAAACTAAAACAAAATTCAATTACAGTTATTGGAAGTGGTGACAGAGACAGAATAAAAGTATCTCAACAATCACATGGTATGTATGATTTAGATTCTAATGTTACACTTGCTGGTGTTGAAGGTGATAAGGATAATGGTATTTTAACAGTTACTTCAAATGTAACTGGAACTGGTGCAGCTGCAACATACACAGGAGTAAGTGGAACTGCAAGTGGAAATGGTTCTGGTGCAACATTTGATATTGTACTTGATACAAATACAAGTATTAGTTCTGTTACAATTAATAATCCAGGCTTTAACTTTGCAGCTGCAGAAACAATTACAATTCCACAAAGTGCAGTCGGTGGTTCTGGTGCAACAACTTTTGCAACAATTACTGCAGCTTCAGTTGAAGACACATTAGGTGGAATACCTATTAGTAAAATTAATACAACTCATACTGCAATAAAATCATTTGATTTAGATACTTATGAAATTGATGTAACATTAGGAAGTCATAGTGGAGCAACTGATAATGTTTCTGGTGGTGGAAGAGGTATGACTGCAACAGAAAATATGTATTACGATGTAATTCATACTTTAGTTCCAAATGTAATATATCCTAAAACTAGTTTAGGTTCTAATTTATTTAAGACAAGTACAAATCAACCACAAGGAACAGCAAACAGTTATTCATTAGCAAATAGTAGCACATCGATTGTTTTAAATGATAATAACTTTATGACAACATCTGGTCTTGTTGCATCACCTATTAATGAAACAAACGAAATGGGTTCTGCAAAATCATTTAAATTAGAACTTGATATGACAACAACTTCTGATTTTGTATCACCAATTGTTGATGTAGGTTCTATAGGTGCAAATACTATTATGAACAGAATTAATTCAATAAGTTCTTCTACTGACCTTGCAACTAATACAGGTTTTGTTTCACCAACAGAACCAGATGGAGATAACAACGCTGCAATCTATTGTACTAGATTAATACAATTAGAGAATCCAGCAACACAATTAAAAGTTATCTTTGATGGATTTAAACCAGCTGGAACTGCATTAGGTGAAATTAAAACTTATTTCAAATTACTTAAAGCAGACAATACATTACCAACAGAAGAATTAGGTTGGACAGAATTTGGAACAGACAATGTTCCAGATGCAGATTCAAGTAAGTTTAGGTCATATGAATACGATGCAGACAACTTAGAAGAGTTCTTAGGTTTTGCAGTTAAGATTGTAATGAAGAGTAAAGATACAACACAACCATGTGCTTTAAGAGCATTTAGGAGTTTAGCACTTGCCTAAGATTAAAGGAAAAGAACATCTTGTAAAAGATGAATATACTCAAGCAGTTATAAATACTGATAGAGATGCTTATACCCTATACAAAAAAAGAAAGACAATTATAAAAGCAAAGAATGGGGAAATAGAAAAATTAAAATTAGAAATGTCAGAGTTAAAAGTAATGATGGCAGAAGTTTTGGAAAAATGTAATGGCGAAGAATGTAAGTAACAATCAAACTTTAGAAGAGTTTAGACAATCATATAACAGTCTCGTAGACGAGGTTGGTGGATTAGGCACATTAAGAACTAGTCAAAAAAGTTCATTAGTTGATTCTATTAATAGTATTATAGACCAATATTTCTTTTTTCAAGATTTTGAATTTGATGGTTCAGATGGTTCAAGTTCAAATAGAACATTTAGTGGTGCAGACAACTTAGGTGTAACTCTTAAATATTCAACTAATAGAGTTCTAGTATTTAAAAATGGTTTACTACTTAGAAATGGTACAGACTATTCT
>TARA_B100001057_G_scaffold462124_1_pt1 | contig 20962 bp, 23 predicted proteins | sample TARA_B100001057 | Tara Oceans TARA_B100001057 (sample SAMEA2621839) | marine metagenome | biome: marine biome (ENVO:00000447); feature: surface water layer (ENVO:00002042); material: "saline water (ENVO:00002010), including plankton (ENVO:xxxxxxxx)" | depth 5 m
TTAATTGCTGCGGTATAACAATCAGAAGAGGTATTAACTTAAATAGAAGCAACTCTATAAAAATAAATTCAGAGTTACCATATTTGATTTCAGATTGGACAAGAAAAAAATCAAGTAAATTGATTCAATTTTCAACAGATTGTGTTTTTAATGGAAAAAAAGGATTCTACAATGATTATAGCATACCAGATGCAAAAGATTTATATGGATCAACTAAGGCTAAAAGTGAAATAGGAATAAAAAATACATTGACTTTAAGATCCTCAATGATTGGTAGAGAAATATTTAATAAGACAGAACTACTTGAATGGTTAATTAGTAATAAAAATAAGGTTATTAATGGCTTTTCTAATGTTATATATTCAGGAATTACAACTCTTGAAATGTCGAAATATGTATATGATATAATTGATAAAAATATTTCAATAAGTGGAATTTATAATGTTTCAAGTAAACCTATATCAAAATTTGATTTATTGAAAAAATTAAACAAAAAGTTTAATTTAAATATTAAAATAATTAATGATAATTCATTTTCATCTGATAAAACGTTAAACTCACAAGCTTTTTTTGCTAAAACTGGATTAAAAACACCTTCTTGGGATTTAATGTTAGAGGAACTATTTTTAGACTCCATAAAATTTAACGACATTTATAAAAACATTTAACGTGACAAAAGTAATTACAATTGTAGGCACTAGGCCTGAAATAATAAAGTTATCTAGGGTGATAGCTGAATTAGAAAAGCATGTTAATCACATTTTGGTTCATACAGGACAAAATTATGACTATGAATTAAATGAAATATTTTTTAAAGACTTGGGTGTAAAAAAGCCAGATTATTTTTTAAATGCTGTTGGAAAATCTACAGCTGGTACTATTGGAAACATAATTACCGAATCTGACAAGGTTTTAGCTAAAGAAAGTCCTGATGCTGTTTTATTGTACGGTGATACAAATTCCTGTCTATCAGTAATATCAGTTAAAAGGCGTCAAATACCTATATTTCATATGGAAGCAGGTAATCGATGTTTTGATCAGAGAGTCCCTGAAGAATTAAATAGAAAAATCGTTGATCATTTAAGCGACATAAATATGCCACTTACTGAACAAGCAAGAGATTATCTTATTGCTGAAGGAATAAGACCAGAAACAATTATTAAGACAGGTTCTTGTATGAAAGAGATTTTAAACTATTATAAATCCAACATTAACGAAAGTAAAGTTTTAAATAAGTTAAAATTATCAAGCAAAAAATACTTTGTTGTTTCTGCCCATAGGGAGGAAAATATTGATTATGTAGATAACGTAAAAAATTTTATTGAAAGTCTTAATTCAATTGCAGAAAAGTATGATCTACCAATAATTGTTTCAACACATCCAAGAACTAAAAAAAGATTAGACTCAATTGAAAATAAGGAATTGAATTCTAAAATTCAGTTTCTCAAACCGCAAGGTTTTTTTGATTATATCAATCTACAAATTAATGCTAAATGCGTTATATCTGATAGTGGTACAATCTCCGAAGAGTCATCAATTTTAGGGTTTCCGGCAATAATGATAAGGGCGGCTCACGAAAGACCTGAAGGAATGGATTATGGTACATTAATTATGTCTGGATTAGAAAAAGATAGAATTATTGAATCAATTGAAATTGTAGTTAACCAAAATAAAAATGACATCAAATCAAAAATTGTCAAAGATTATGATGTTGATAATGTCTCTATGAAAGTTACAAGAACTATAATTAGCTACATTGATTACGTAAATAGGACTGTTTGGAAAAAAAACACTTCCACTAGAATTAGTTAATGAGGATTTTAGTTATATCTCAATATTTTTATCCTGAAAATTTTAGAATAAATGATTTGGTTTTTTCACTTCAAAAAAGAGGTTATGATATTGATGTATTGACTGGAAAACCAAACTATCCAAAAGGAGAATATTATGAAGGGTACTCTTGGAAGGGACCTAAAGAGGAAAAAATTAACAATATAAATGTATTTAGGTCAAATCTTTTATTAAGAAAGAGTGGTGGTGCAATACATTTATTTTTGAATTATATATCATTTCTTTTTTTTGGAATGTATAGAATTTTGAGTATTAACAAAAATTATGATAAAATATTTATCTACGCACCATCCCCAATTACTGTGGGTTTTTTGGGTTTTTTCGCAGCAAAAAAATTTATGTGTAAGTCTTATCTTTGGGTACACGATTTATGGCCTGAATCAGTAAAAGTTGCGGGGGGAATCAACAATAGATTAATTCTTTATCTAATTGATTTGATGACAAGGCTTATTTATAGTTTAAATGATATAATTCTTGTTCAGTCACCCTATTTTGAAAAATATTTAATTAAACAAGGAGTTAATAAAGAAAAGATAATCTATTACCCATATTATGCAGAGGATTTTTATAAACCTGTAAAAAAGAAACTCAAAATTTTAAAAAATTTTCCTAAAGGATTTAATATTTTATTTGCTGGAAACCTAGGAGTGGCACAGAGCCTAAAAACTTTAGTGAGTGCAATAGATATTATTAGAGAAAGAAATATAAACATTATATTTTTGGGTGATGGAAGATATAAAGGTATTTTAAAAAAATACATATCAGAATTTAAATTAGAAGAAAAATTTTATTTTTTAGGATCATATCCTCCCGAAATTATGCCTGAATTTTTTTCTTGTGCAGATGCTCTTTATATATCATTAAAAAAAGCAAATATCTTTTCTTATACTATTCCTGGAAAATTACAATCTTATTTAGCATGTGGCAAACCAATTTTGGGTTCATTAGATGGAATCGGCAAGAAAATTATTATAGATTCAAATTCAGGATTGTGCTCAAATGCTGAAGACCATATTAAATTATCTAATAATATTATTGAGTTATCAGAAATGTCAAAAGCAAAAAGGAATTTACTATCTAAAAATGCGATTAAATATTTTAGAGCTAATTTTGAAAAGGAAATGTTGATGAAGCAACTAATACAAATTTTTAGTTAACCCTACTGAATTTTACAAAAATGTAAATAGATAAATTATGAAAAGAGTTTTAATAACTGGGGGAGCAGGTTTTATTGCACACCATGTAATATTATATTTAATAAAAAATACTGATTGGCAGATATTATCACTTGATAGGCTAGATTATAGCGGAAACCTCAACAGACTAGATTATGTGATTTCTGGTTTTGACAAAGATGAGAAATCAAGGGTTAAAATTATTTTTCATGACTTAAAAGCTCAGTTTAATCCATGGATCGAAAAAGAAATTGGTGATGTTGATATAATTTTACATTTGGCTGCAGGATCACATGTTGACAGAAGTATTGAATATCCGATGGAATTTGTTCTTGACAATGTAGTTGGAACAGCAAATGTTTTAGAATACGCAAGAAAAATTAATGACAATAAAACTTTAGAGAGATTTATTTACTTTAGCACAGATGAGATTTTTGGACCTGCTCCGAATGGTATAAATTACAGGGAAAATGATAGATATAATTCAACAAATCCATATAGTGCTACAAAAGCTGGTGGAGAAGAGTTAGCTGTGGCCTATCAAAACACTTACAATCTTCCCATTTACATAACACACACGATGAATGTTTTTGGAGAGAGGCAACATCCTGAGAAATTTATCCCAATGTCAATAAAAAAAATTAGAGATGGTAATATTGTTTCTGTACATTCAGATAAGTCAAAAACAGTACCTGGATCAAGGCATTACATTCATGCCGAGGATGTTTCAGAGGCCATATTATTTTTACTTAATAAAGAAATTAATCATGATGTAGACTATGGTGGTGCAAAATGTCCAAAATTTAATATTGTAGGTTCAGAGGAAATCGACAATCTTGAGCTAGCAAAAATTATTGCAAAATCTCAAGGAAAGGAATTAAACTATGAAATGGTTGATTTTCATACATCTAGGCCTGGACACGATTTAAGATATTCGTTATCTGGAGAAAAAATGCGAAAATTAGGATGGCAACCATCAATAAAGCTGTCTGAAAGAATAAAACAAGTAGTTGATTGGTCCATCAAGAATCAAAAGTGGATTGAAATATAAAATCTAATTTTATTGTAACTTTAAATTAAAAATTAAAAATGATGAATTTTTTTTATGATGCTGGTAAATTATTTTTAAGAATATCCTTTTCCTTAATGTTACTACCTCATGGTTGGGGTAAAATGAACCGATTATTCGATGATGATATAAAATTTTCTGATCCTATTGGTTTGGGGGAGGTCCCTTCACTTGTCTTAGTTGCTTTTGCAGAATTCATTGTACCAATTTTAATTATTTTGGGATTAAAAACACGTATACTGTCAATATTTCCAATTATTACGATGATTGTTGCAGCATTCGTAGTGAAATTGGATCAAGGGTTTTTTGCTATGGAAAAAGCACTTCTATTTCTGGCTGGATTTACAGCAATTGCTTTGATTGGGCCTGGTAAATATTCTATTGATAAAAGATAGTTATAAAAATGCATGTTTTTTTTTGATTGAATTCTAAAAAACATATCTTTGCGCACCGAAATATTTTATAATGTACGCAATTGTTGAAATATCTGGACAACAGTTTAAAGTTGCAAAAGATCAAAAAATTTTTGTTCATCGTTTAGAGGAAAAAGAAGGTTCTATGGTAACTTTTGATAAAGTTTTATTTTTACAAGACGGAAACATTACCAAAGTAGGTACTCCAATTTTAGATGACGCCTCTGTCAGTGCTAAGATTATCAACCATCTTAAAGGTGACAAAGTGATTGTATTTAAGAAAAAAAGAAGAAAAGGATATAAAGTAAAAAACGGTCATCGTCAACAATTATCAGAAATACAAATTTCTGGCATATCCACTTCTTCCTCAAATAAAGCAAATAAAACAGAAGACAAAGCAAAATCAAAACGTAAAGTCGATTCAACAGTTAAATCAACAAAACCTTCCAACGAAAAAGGAAAAAAAATTAAAGTTTCATCCTCTTTGAGTTTAGCGGAGCTAAAAACTCTTGCCAAGAAAAAAGGTATAGCTAATATTTCAAAAATGAAAAAGGCTGATTTAATCAAAGCTTTAAATTAATAAATTAACACTAATGGCACATAAAAAAGGAGTTGGTAGTTCAAAAAATGGAAGAGAGTCAGAATCTAAAAGACTTGGTGTCAAAATTTTTGGAGGACAGGCAGCCAGAGCAGGTAACATAATTGTTCGTCAACGCGGTACAGCTCACAATCCCGGAGAAAACGTTTATTTAGGAAAAGATCACACTCTTCACGCGAAAGTTGATGGTGTAGTAGAATTTTCAAAAAAGAAAAATAATAAATCTTTCGTTTCGGTCGTTCCTTTTGAATCTGAGTAGTAAGTAATATCTTTATTAATACCTATAATAGTCAGGCTTGTAAGGTCCACTGACCTTAACCCCAATATATTCTGCTTGTTCCCTGGAAAGTTCTTCAATTTCTATTCCTAGATGTACAAGATGCAGTTTAGCAACTTTCTCGTCAAGATGTTTTGGAAGCATATATACCTTGTTTTCATATTTGTTTGAAAATTTCCATAACTCTATTTGAGCCAAAACTTGATTTGTAAATGAGTTGCTCATTACAAAACTTGGATGACCGGTGGCACAGCCCAAATTTACGAGCCGTCCCTCAGCAAGGATGACTATTTGTTTGTTGTTTTTAAGCGTGTAAATATCGACTTGGGGTTTGATTTCTGTTTTTGTATTACCAAAATTATAGTTGAGCCAACTCATGTCTATTTCATTATCAAAATGACCAATGTTACAGACGATTGCTTTGTCTTTCATTTTTAAAAAGGCATCTTTTCCAATAATATCTTTATTACCGGTTGCGGTTACGATAATATCAGAATTTTCGATGACTGACATTATTTTTTTTACCTCGAACCCATCCATAGCTGCTTGCAATGCACAAATTGGGTCAATTTCACTGATTGTTACTATTGAGCCTGCTCCAGCGAAAGATGCTGCTGTACCCTTACCTACGTCCCCATATCCAGCAACAAGTACTCTTTTTCCTGCTAACATCACGTCTGTAGCTCTTCTAACTGCATCCACAGCACTTTCTTTGCAACCATACTTGTTGTCAAATTTTGATTTTGTAACGGAGTCATTTACATTTATTGCTGGAATAGAGAGAGTTCCATTTTTCATTCTCTCATAAAGTCTGTGAACTCCGGTAGTTGTTTCCTCAGAAAGACCTTTAATATCATTAATTAATTCAGGATATTTATCCAAAACCATGTTTGTTAAATCGCCTCCATCATCCAGTATCATGTTTAGAGGCTTTTTATTTTCTCCAAAAAATAAAGTTTGTTCTATGCACCAATCAAATTCCTTTTCGTTCATTCCTTTCCATGCATAAACTGGAATTCCAACAGCAGCAATTGCAGCAGCGGCGTGATCTTGTGTTGAAAAGATATTGCATGAGCTCCATGTTACCTCTGCTCCTAGTTCGACAAGTGTTTCAATTAAAACTGCTGTTTGAATTGTCATATGTAGGCACCCAGCTATTCTTGCGCCTTTGAGAGGTTTTGTTTGTTTGAACTCATTTCTAAGTGACATCAACCCAGGCATTTCAGCCTCAGCCAATTTAATTTCGTTTCTTCCCCATTTTGCAAGTGAGATGTCTTTTACTTTGTATGGATGATACTTTACTTTATCTTTAATTTCCATTGTATATTTGTTAAAAAAAATTTTTACAAAAATACACACAAAAATTTCTACATACAATGCCTTTGATAACAAAATTCAAGTATGAAAATTTCAAATTATACCTTTGGGATATTCAAGAATCTGAAAAGGAGTTAAAGAGGGATATTTTTTCTAAGTCATTAAACGAAAGATTATTGAAAGTAAAAAGTGAGGGGTTTAGAAAGGGGATTTTATCTGTTAATCAGCTAATCAGAGCAGCTAAAATTGATATTAATGATATTTATTATTCTACTAATGGTGCACCCAATCTTAAATCTGGAAAAAATATTTCTATCTCACACTCAAAAAATTTTTCAGGTATAGCTATCAGTAAACATAAAATTGGCATTGATATAGAATCTTTTAGAAAAAAAATACTCAATATATCTCCAAAATTCTTAAATCAGAGAGAAAAACATGCAAAAAAAAAAATAGATTTACTAACTTTTATATGGACTGCTAAAGAGTCAATATATAAAGCATTCAAAATCCCAGGTATTTCATTTTCTAAACAAATCCAGATATATAACATCGACAACAATAAAAGAAAAGCATACGGACAGTTGGAATATAAAAATCAATTAAATACTTATGAAATATATTACCTTAAATTAGGGCAGAATTACATTACAATTGCTCATGAAAAGATTGATTAAATAGATGCAAGAGTTTTTGGATATTTTTTTTTCTCCCTATAAAGATTATTCTTTCTTGAATATATTTTTAGAATTTATTGCTGTATTATTTGGATTTTTAAGTGTTTTATTTTCTAAACGTAATAACATATTAGTTTATCCAACCGGTATGATTTCTACTTCAATTTTTTTTTATTTATTGTACAATTGGGGATTAATTGGAGATATGCTAATAAATGGATATTACTTCATCATTAGCATATATGGATGGTATTATTGGAGTCAATTTAAAAATGGAGAGCTCATCAATAAAATTTCAATTATGAATAGTAGTGATAAAAAGACTGTGACAATTTTATTTGTTTTTGCTTTAATTTTTGTCTTTTGTGTATACTTTCTTTTTGGCAAGCTAAATTCTATCGTTGCAATAGTAGACACAATAACAACAGCTATTTTTTTTAGTGGCATGTGGCTTTTGGCAAGAAGAAAATTAGAAAATTGGATTTTTTGGATAGTTGGAGATATAATATCAATACCATTATACTTTTATAAAGGGCTGGTATTAACAAGTTTTCAATATTTAGTTTTTACTGTAATTGCTTTTGCTGGTTACTTTGCTTGGAAAAAAGAGGCTTTATATGTTAAAAAATAAAATTTTAAAGATTGTATTGTTTGGTCCTGAATCTACTGGAAAAACAACACTTGCGAAACAATTAGCATCACATTATGAAACTCAATGGGTTCCTGAGTTTGCAAGAGAATATCTCCAAAAAAAGTGGGATTACAACCAAGAAATCTGCTCTCTAAATGATCTTCCAGTAATTATGGAGGGTCAAGCCAAACTTGAAAATAATCTTTTAAGAAAATCCAATAAGTTAATTTTTTGTGATACGAACTGTGTTGTTACTCAGATCTGGTCTCAAACTCATTTTAATGGATATTGTTCTAAAGAAATTCTATATAGGGCTAAAAATTCTGACTATGATTTTTATCTTCTTACAGATATTGATGTTCCATGGAAAAAGGATGATTTAAGAGATAGGCCAAATGATAGAAAAAAAATGTTAGATGTATTTAAGAATACTTTAGAACAGTATAAATTTCCATACAAGTTGATTTCGGGTAGTTTGCAAAAAAGAATATTGCAATCAATAAAAATAATAGATAAATTAATTTAAATAATAAATCCTTATAGTTATATTTGTAATAATTACAAGGGGGTGCTATTTGGCTGAGATTATACCCATAGAACCTGAGCAGATAATGCTGCTAAGGGAAAAGATATAATATTATCCCCTCCTTATACTTTAAACAATATACTAAAAATGAATAATTTAATCCGTACACTTCTATTTTTATTTTTTTTCAATGTTTTTTCTCAAGAAATAGAACAAAATGACACACTCAAAGTTTTTGAGTTAGAGGAGGTAAAAGTCTCAACAATTAGGGCAAAAAGTACAGACCCTGTAACACACTCTAACATTAACAAAGAGGATCTAAAATCGAGAAATTTAGGTCAAGACATACCTGTTCTTTTAAATTACCTTCCTGGAGTGGTAACAACAAGTGACGCTGGAGCTGGAATTGGATACACAGGAATACGGGTTAGAGGTAGCGATGCGTCAAGGGTTAATGTAACTTTAAACGGTATTCCATTTAATGACTCAGAATCTCAAGGAACATTCTGGGTTAACCTTCCTGATTTTGCTAGTTCAGTTGAAAGTATTCAACTCCAAAGGGGAGTAGGAACTTCGACGAATGGATCTGGTGCTTTTGGAGCAAGTTTAAACATACTGACTGATGCGATTGAGGATGATCCGAATTCATCCTACAGTTCTAGTTTTGGGAGTTTTAATACCTTTAGAAATACGTTAAAGTTTTCCACAGGAATTTTAGGTAATAATTTTGTTTTGTCTGGTCGCTTGTCAAAAATAACCTCAGATGGATATATTGATCGCGCTAGTTCAAATTTGAAATCCTACTTTTTACAAGGTGCATATAAAGATGATAACACCTTGATTAAAGCTATTGCCTTTGGTGGTCATGAAATCACTTATCAATCGTGGTATGGTATAGAAGATTTGAGTGACCGAACTTATAATCCAGCTGGTGAAATTTATGATCAAAATGGAAGTTTATCTGGTTTTTATGATAAACAAGAAGATAATTATCGACAAGATCATTATCAGTTTCACTGGAATGAAAAATTGAGCCCATCATGGTCAGCATCTCTCGGTTTAAATTATACATACGGTAGAGGTTATTATGAGGAATATAATGATTCAGGGTCTGATACAAGCTTTACATATTTAGGGCTGACACCTATTCAATTTGATGATATAATAATTTCTGAATCTGAAAATGTGACGAGAAAATGGTTAGATAACGACTATTACGTATCAACATTGAGTCTGAATTATTTAAAAAATAAAACAAGATTAGATTTTGGGATATTATATAGTAAATATATTGGAGATCACTTTGGAACCCTAGTTTGGGCACAGTATGCCGGTGATGTTAGCCCAAGGAAGAGGTTTTATGAAAATAAAGGAGATAAAAGGGAATTAAATTTTTTCGTCAAATTAGAGCAACCACTTACTAATAAAATTACTGGTTTTATTGATTTACAGTATAGATCAATACAATACAATGTGAATGGTATAATCGCAGGACCCTCTATATTTAGAGTAGATAGTAATTATAATTTTATTAATCCTAAAGGAGGTTTAACTTATAAGTTGTCTTCAAATCATCAGATTTACTTATCATATTCTAAAGCGCAAAGAGAACCCTCTAGGTCGGATTTTGAAAATGGGAATCCAAAACCTGAAATTTTAAATGACTACGAGCTAGGATGGAGAATTAATGGTAATCAATTTTATGTTTATTCAAATGTTTATCTAATGGCATATAAAGATCAATTAGCATTAACCGGAGCCCTAGATGACGTAGGCACTCCAATTAGAGAAAATATTGGTAAAAGCAGTCGAGTGGGTTTGGAAATTGATTCAAAAATAAATATATACGATAAATGGTCAATACAGCCAAACATTGCTATAAGTAAGAACACTAACAAAGATTTTTATTTTAAAAGGGATGGATTGTTAACTTATTTAGGAGATACAAACCTATCGTATTCCCCAGAACTAGTATTTGGAAATATTTTGACATACAGACCAAGCGAAAGTTTAAATTTTTCTTTTTTGACAAAAATCATTGGAGATCAGTATATGAGTAATATTGATTCTGAGAAATCAAAATTAGGTTCATATTCAGTCAGTGATCTTAACATAACTTATAATTTAAATCCAAACTTTGGACTTAAAGATATAGCTGTGAATTTATTGGTTAATAATTTATTCGATAAAAAGTATGTTTCGAATGGGTATTTCTACACTTATGATGATGATTCGTCTGATGCTAATAATATTAAAACTATCGAAGGTGCAGGATATTATCCTCAAGCCGGAATAAATTTTATTTTAGGGGTGACATTTGATTTTTAATTTGATATAATTAAAATCTTATTATCCTTTTCGATTCTATAGTTCAAAAGTGGATATTGTGAATTGTTTTCATTTTGCAAATCTATTAATTGTCCAGTTGCAAGACTATATTTATAATCATCGCAAGGACAAACTGCAAGAAGACCGTCAAGCTTTAGAGCAGAACATTGTTTTATTTGGTGATTTGAACATGTCGCTTCCCAAGCAAAGAAATCATTACCGTTTAAATTAAATATTAAAAAACCGTTAATACCTTTATTTGCAACCAACTGATTTCCGCCTGCATAATTCAAATTATTGTATTCGGGTAAATTTAAATTAATTATGTGCCTAAAAGATATTTCACTTAAATATGGATTTCTGTTAATCTCTTCTTTTTTGCAATTAATGATTAACATGAAAAATAGAATTATTGTTGTCTTTTTAAAAAGTGTGAATCTGGTAAAGGAATCTAATTTCATATATTTGTTAAGAGATTTATTTAAAGTAATTGGTTTTTTTCAAATTACAAAGTTATGAGTAACGTTTCATACTATACCGAAGAAGGTTTAAAAAAACTAAGGCAGGAATTAAACAACCTCAAAGATATTGAAAGGCCAAAGGCTTCTCAGGCAATCGCTGAAGCAAGAGATAAGGGTGATTTGAGTGAAAATGCAGAATATGATGCGGCCAAAGAAGCTCAGGGAATGTTAGAGCTTCAAATTTCTAAATTGGAAAAGATACTTTCAAATGCCAGAATTATTAATGAGTCACAATTAGATGTTTCAAAAGTCTTAGTCCTATCTACGGTTGAGGTAAAAAATATAAATTCGGGACAGAAAATGAAATATACATTAGTCGCTCAGACTGAGGCAGATCTAAAAACAGGAAAAATTTCTGTAGATTCACCTATTGGAAAGGGTCTTCTTGGAAAAAGGGTTGGGGAAAAAGTTTCTATCTCAGTCCCAAATGGATCAATAAAATTAGAGATACTTAGTATTCAAAGGGAGTAATGGAAACGGTATTTTCTAAAATCATAAAAGGAACTTTACCAAGTTTTAAAGTAGCTGAAACAAAAGACTTTTTAGCTTTTTTGGATATAAATCCGAATTCTATAGGACATACGTTATGTATACCAAAAAAAGTAGAAGATAAACTATTTGACTTATCGGAAACAAATTATATAAAGCTTATGACTTTTAGCAGAAAAGTTGCTCTTGCAATTGAAAAAACAATTGATTGTGATAGGGTTGGGCTTTCAGTTATTGGTCTTGAAGTCGCTCATGTTCACATACACTTAATTCCAATAAATTCTATGTCAGATATGACTTTTGCGAATAAATTAAAGGTCGAAAATTCAAAAATGGAGATAATATCAAGGCAAATAGCTCAAAATTTTAAGAAGATCTAATCAAATCTATTGCAAATATGGTTCCCTCTGACTCACTTGTTTTTTTTACATATATTTTACCTCCGTGGTAATCTTCAATAATTCTTTTAGCAAGAGATAGACCCATGCCCCAACCCCTTTTTTTACTGGTAAAACCAGGATTAAATATTTTTTTTAAATCCATATAATTGATTCCCTGACCTGAATCATTTATAAGGATTGAAATTAGATTTTCTTTTTCCTCTAAATCTATAATTATCTTTCCCTTTCCTTTCATAGCATCTATCCCGTTTTTTATCAAGTTCTCTAAAGTCCAACTAATAAGTTGTTTGTTATGGGGAATAATTATTGGCTTATTCGAAAGTCTTAATTCGAAATGGATTAGACTCGACGTTCTTTTCTTGAGGTATTCTGTCGTTTTAGTTATTGTTGGAATTAAATCATCGAATTCTAAAATAGGATCAGATCCTATTTTAGAAAATCTATCAGTTATAATTTTGAGCCTATCTACATCATTTTCCATTTCTTCAAAACTCACCTTGGGTAAATGCCCTTCTTTAATCAGTGTTATCCAACCAATGATCGATGAAAGTGGGGTTCCAATTTGATGAGCAGTTTCCTTTGCCATGGATGCCCACAATTTATTTTGTTCAGAAATCTTGTTAGTTTTGAAAATAAAAAATATTAATAGTCCAAAAAGAATAATTATCAACAAAAGAGCTATTGGGTAGTATGTAAGTTGTTTCAATAAATTTGAGTCACCATAATAGAGTTTTTGGTCAACTAAGAGCTTTCCAGTTGAGGGATCTCTATATTGTATAGTAATTGGATTATTTTCTTTTTTTATTTTTTCAAGTTCTTTGTAGAGCTCAGTTGAATCATATTTTACATCTCCATTATGATTTTTAAAATCAATAATTTTACCGTTGTTGTCAACCTGGTACATAGGATTTACCCCAGTCTGTTGAAGAACTTTAAAAGCCAAATTAGTTGGGCTTTCATTTTCTACAAATTCTTTTTGAGCCATTGCCCACATTTCCATTTTCATTCGCTCTTGGTGTTTAATTTCTTGAAACAATATGTTAGTGTTCCATAGGATAAAAATGATAATAAAAAAAGCTCCTATTGGCCATATTTTTTTTATAGAGATTGATTTTATTTTATACACAAAAATTGTTTTAATGCAATATAGTTTTAATTTTAATAAACTTATATTTTAATGATAATAGGCAAAAACTTTTATTATTTTTGGATAAAAAAAGATTTATGGAAGTTATAGGTAAAATTAAATGGATTGATGAGATCAGAGAGTATGGATCTAATGGATTTAAGAAAAGAGAGGTTGTTGTTACAACTGAAGATCAATATCCTCAACATATTTTGGTCGAATTTGTTCAGGATAAGTGTGAGATACTCAATTCATTCCAAATTGGAAATAATGTCAAAATTGGTATAAATTTAAGAGGAAGAGAATGGACGAATCCAGAGGGACAAGTAAAATATTTTAATTCTATTCAAGGATGGAGAATTGATCTTATTGATGATGAAACTAGTCAGGAATTACCCCCAATGCCCCCACCAATCCCTTCAGAAAATATTGATAAAAATCAATCTGAGGAAGAAGATGATTTACCATTTTGATTTTCGTAATACATAAAACAATTTGACTCATGTCCATCAATAAATCCTGAGGACATTAGAAAGGAATTAATTATTATTGGACCAATAAACTTAAATTTATCATTTCTCATTCTTTGGTAGACAATTTTTGACAATTCAAGCCCCGTATCTATTGAATCTTCTTGATACGATTTATTAAATAAACTTATTTTTATTTTGTTAATGTAGTTGTAAAATCCCTTATGGTTTTGTCTAACTTGTATTAAACATTTTGCATTGGATATTGCAGATAGTATTTTTAATTTGTTTCTAATTATGTTTGTATTGGACATAAGAGAGTTAATTTTGTGAGTGTTATAATTTGCAATTTTTTTAAAATTGAAATTATCAAACCCTTTATTGAAGCTCACTCTTTTTTTTAAAATTGTATGCCATTTCAAACCTGCCTGAAAAATTTCTAGCATTAATAATTCAAACAATTTTTGGTCATCAAAAACAGGCTTTCCCCACTCATTGTCGTGGTAAGAAATGTATTGATCATCGCCCAAACACCAGGAGCACCTTGTTTTATTTTTCACTTACAAATTATACTATACGTAATTACCTTTTTTCTAAACTAAAGATAATCTGCAAAACCCAGTAATTATTAGATCTTTACTTTTTGACGAAACATAATCTGCAACACTTATTTTTCCGTCCTTAATATAGCTTTGGTTTACTAGGGTATTGTCTTTAAAAAATCTCTTTATTTTTCCAGATGCTATCTTATCTAACATTTCTTCAGGTTTTCCTTCTTGACGTAGTTGATCTTTTGCAATTTCTATTTCTTTTTCTACTAAGGTTGAGTCTACTCCTTTTTCATCTAGGGCAATTGGATTCATTGCAGCAGCTTGCATTGCAACGTTTTTTGCAATCTCTGGTGAATCACCGATTGAAAGAGATAAACCTGATAAAGTGGCTATTTTGTTACCAGCATGAATGTATGAACCTACAAATGGTGCTTCTAAGATTTTAAATCCACCAATCTCGATTTTTTCACCAATAACACCTGTTTGTTCTGTGAGTTTGTCAGATACCGTAAAATTTTCGAAGTCAGAGTTTAAAAAAGAATCTAGTGTATTATGATTTATAGCAAGATTTGCAAGGGAATTCGCAAGTTTGAGATAGGATTCGTTTTTAGCTACAAAATCGGTTTCGCAATTTATCGAAATTAATATTCCGCGAGTATTATTTTCATTAACTTTTGCTAAAGTTACTCCCTCAGAGGAAACTCTGTCTGCTCTGTTAGCAGCGACTTTTTGACCTTTTTTTCTGAGATTTTCAATGGCTTTTTCGAAATTTCCGTCAGCCTCTACTAAAGCCTTTTTACAATCCATCATTCCGGCACCAGTTAATTTTCGCAATTTGTTTACTTCTGAAGCGGTAATTTTCACGTATATAGGTTTTGGTTATATTACTTTTTTTCTTTTTGAGTAGTTTTACTTTTTGATTTCGTTTTAGTCTTTTTTGCAGTTTCTTTTTTATCCTCAACCTTATCTTTAGTCTTGACTTCTTTTTTATTCTCAATCTTAACTTTAGTCTTGGCTTCTTTTTTATCCTCAACTTTGTCTTTAGTCTTGACTTCTTTTTTTACCTCAACTTTATCTATTCCTTCAACGTCCTCGTTTAGTTTAGTTTCATCTTCAATATTTGGCTGATTTACTTGGATTTCCTCATTGGATTGATTTTTTTCATTAAGTTCTGCTTCTTTTTCGGTTTTTCTTTCGGATAATCCCTCAGCAATTGAGGCCGTAACCAAACTAATGATTTTATCAATGGATTTTGAGGCATCATCGTTGGATGGTATAACAAAATCAACCTTCCTCGGGTCAGAGTTTGTGTCCACCATTGCAAATATTGGAATATTTAATTTCTGAGCTTCTTTCACTGCGATACTTTCTCTTTTTATGTCAACAACAAAAACAGCACCTGGGAGTCTTGTCATATCTGTTATAGACCCCAAATTCTTTTCAAGTTTGGAGCGCATTCTATCTACTTGCAATTTTTCTTTTTTTGAGAGAGTTTCAAAAGTACCGTCTTTTTTCATTTTATCAATTGAACTCATTTTTTTAACCGCTTTTCTGATAGTCACAAAATTTGTTAACATACCACCTGGCCATCTTTCCGTAATGTATGGCATATTAATTTTTTTTGAGTAACCAGCAACTATATCCTTTGCTTGTTTTTTTGTAGCTACAAAAAGAATTTTTCTACCTGATAAAGCAATCTTTTTTAATGCTTTTTGTGCTTCGTTGATTTTTGCAGCTGTTTTGTATAAATTTAGAATATGAATACCATTTCTTTCCATATAAATATATGGTGCCATATTTGGATTCCATTTTCTTGTAAGATGGCCGAAATGAACACCGGCTCCCAATAATTCTTTAACTTCTGTTTGTGTCATAATATTTAGTTTACATTCTTAATTTAGTAGTAGCAACAGAACTTTAGTTCTATTTAGATGCTAAACTAACATCCGCATTGGCGGTTAGACATTGGTTTATAATATGATTTAGGTTAGTTTTTCTCAAATTTTTTTATTTATTATCGTTTTGAGAATTGGAATTTTTTTCTAGCTTTTTTCTGTCCGTACTTTTTTCTTTCAACCATTCTGGGATCTCGAGTTAGTAATCCCTGTGGTTTTAATACTGACCGATTTTCCGTATCTATTTTACACAAAGCTCTTGATATTGCAAGTCTAATTGCTTCAGCTTGACCAGTTATACCACCACCTTTGACTGTTGCCTTAAGATCAAAAGAATCTTTTGTGTTGGTCAGAGAAAAAGGTTGAATAATTTTATATTGTAGAGGAGCAGTTGTAAAATAATCAGTATATTTTTTTTTATTTATTATAACATTACCTTTCCCTTTCGACAGAAAGATACGAGCGACTGATTTTTTTCTACGACCAATAGTATGAATTGCTTCCATTATAAAAAGTCTTTAATATTAATTTCTGTTGGATTTTGAGATTCTTGTTTGTGAGTACTACCCGAGTAAACTTTTAAATTCCTGAAAAGCCGAGCTCCTAATTTATTTTTTGGTAGCATTCCTTTTACGGCTTTTTCAACAAGTCGAGTATTATTTTTTTGGTGAACTTGCTCAGCTGAGAGGCTTTTTTGTCCTCCAGGATAACCAGTATGTCGGATGTACTGTTTTTGGCTCCACTTGTTTCCTGTAAAAACAATTTTTTCAGAATTTATGACAATGACGTTGTCACCACAGTCAACATGTGGTGTAAAATTTACTTTATGTTTACCTCTAAGAAGGATAGCAATAATTGAGGCAGATCTGCCTAATGGAAATCCGGCAACGTCGACTAATAGCCAATTCTTCTCTACGGTCTTGGAATTTACTGAAAGTGTTTTGTAACTTAATGTGTCCAATGATTATATTTTAAAGTTATTGGCCTGCAAATGTACTATTTAAAAATGTTTTGAAAAAATATTTTGGTCGAAACTGTGAAAATATTTAATGTGCATCTAACCAATGTTTGCCATGACCGATGTCCACTATCAGTGGAACTTTTAGCTTGAAAGCACTTTCCATTTTATTTTTCACCATTTTTTTTAATTCATCAGACTCTGAAATTGGAACATCAAAAACTAATTCATCGTGAACTTGGAGTAACATTTTAGATCCCCAATTTTCTGAGATAAGTTTTTTATGTATTTCAATCATTGCTATTTTTATAATATCCGCAGCGCTTCCTTGAATAGGTGCATTAACAGCATTTCTCTCTGCTCCACCTCTAATGAATGAGTTTGCAGAATTTATATCATTCAAATATCTTCTTCTGCCCAATACGGTGGACACATAACCGTGTTCTCTGGCAAAATTAATTTGCTCCTGCATGTAATGTTTTAGCTTAGGGTAGGTCAAATAATATGATTCAATTAGTTTTTTTGATTCTGTTCTGTCAAGATTAGTTTGTTGGCTTAAACCAAAAGCTGAAACACCATATAATATTCCAAAGTTTATGGTTTTGGCATTACTTCTTTGTTCTTTTGTAACTTTTTCTAATGGAACATCAAACACCTTGCTTGCGGTTGCTTGATGAATATCAAGACCATTCTCAAATGCAGATATCATATTTGATTCTTCACTTAAGGATGCGATTATTCTTAGTTCAATTTGAGAGTAATCTGCTGCTACAATTAGGTTGTTATTTCCACTTGAGACAAAAGCTTTTCTAATTTGTCGACCTCTCTTTGTCTTAATTGGTATATTCTGCAAATTCGGTTTATTACTACTTAACCTTCCAGTGGATGTAACGGCTTGATTATATATAGTATGAACTCTATTAGTCTTTTTATTGATTTCCTTTGGTAAAGCCCTAGCATATGTATTTAGTAGCTTTTGAAGAGAGCGCCATTTGAGAATATCTTTTACTATTTCATAATCTTTAGCTAAGTAAGAAAGAATTTCCTCCGACGTAGAATATTGACCAGTTTTTGTTTTTTTTGGCTTATCTACCAGTTTCAATTTGTCGAAAAGAATAATTCCAAGTTGTTTGGGTGATGCGATATTAAAACTTTCTCCAGCCTTTTTATATATCTCAATTTCGATAGAATTTATGTCATCCTCTAGATCAGTGGAGAGTTTTTCAAGAAATTTAGTATTTAGACAAATACCCTCGCACTCCATTGAAGCTAGGACAGAAACTAAAGGTATCTCAATTTTTTTAAATAAGTTTACCATATTCAAACTAACTAATTCTTTTTCGAAATGCTGTTTTAGTTGCAACGTAATATCCGAGTCTTCAACTGCATATTCTTTTATGGTCAATAAATCAACGTCTCTCATATTTCCTTGATTTTTCCCTTTATTACCAATTAGATCTGTTATTGGTTTTGGTTTATATCCCAAATATGCCTCAGATAAAATATCCATCCCATGTCTCATATCAGGGTTAATCAAATAATGGGCGATTAACGTATCAAAAACAGGACCTTTTACATCAACACCATATTTTTTTAAAACTTTAATATCATATTTTAGGTTGTGACCAATTTTTTCAATTTCTAAATTCTCAAAAAATATTGAAAACTCTTTTAAAATGATAATTGTATCGTCAATATTTTCCGGCAAGCATAAATAATAACCTTTGCCGGCCTCCCAGGAAAAAGAGATACCAATTAGTTCAGCCTTGAGAGCATCAATATTTGTGGTCTCAGTGTCAAAAGAAACTGATTTTTGCTTTAAAATATTTTTAATTAAAAGAGATGTTCCTAGGGGATCATTAACCAATTGATAGAGGTGAGGAGTATTAGATAAATTTCTTTTTTTTGATTCTGATTCAATTGATCCGGTGCCCGGTGAATTAAATAAATCAAGTTGATCGCCAGACTTTTTCTCTGATTTTATCAAATTTTCATTCTCAGTAGGATTAATTTTATCAAATCCAAAAACTTTTTTAAAGTTATTGAGCAGTCTTTTGAATTCCAATTCTTCAAAAATTTCACTAATTAAATTTATGTTAGGAGTATCCATTTCAAACTCTTTTGCATTGAAATCAACTGGAACATTTAGTAAAATTTTTGCCAGTTCTTTTGATAACAGCCCCATTTCCTTATTTAATTCAATTTTTTCTCTGAGTTTACCTTTAATCTTATTTGTATTATTTAAAAGGTTTTCGATTGAGCCATATTCAGCTAAAAACTTTTTAGCAGTTTTATCTCCCACTCCTGGTAATCCAGGTATATTATCAACTGAATCCCCCATCATTCCTAAATAATCAATTACTTGCTCTGGTCTTTCAACTTGAAATTTGTCTTGAACTTCTTTTACCCCCCATATTTCATAATCGTTACCCATCCTTGGTGGTCTGTACATAAAAATATTGTCTGAAACTAATTGTGCGAAATCTTTATCAGGTGTAACCATGTAAACTTGAAAACCTTTTTTTTCTGCCTTTTTTGCGAGTGTTCCAATTATGTCGTCTGCTTCGAAACCCTCTTTTATTACTACAGGGATTTGCATTGCTGTTAAAATTTTCTCTATAAAGGGTACTCCAAGCTTAATTGCCTCGGGAGTTTCGTCACGATTTGCTTTGTATTCACTAAAAACTTCTGATCTCGATTTTGAACCCCCTTTATCAAAACATACTGCTAAATATTCTGGACGTTCTCTTTTAATTACATCTATTAGTGAATTAGTGAAACCCATTATGGCTGAAGTATCAAATCCTTTTGAGTTAATTCTTGGGTTTTTAATAAACGCATAATAACCTCTAAATATTAAAGCATATGCATCAAGTAAAAAAAGTCGTTTATTATTTTTCATAAATTTCAACAAATAAATTTAAAATTTTATGATTTTTTTTTGAACATAACAAATATAGTATTTCGTTTTAGTAACCTGTACTTTTTGTAATTTACTGGGGTGAAAGATTTGATTAAACATGAGTATTATATGAAAAAGGCTTTAGATGAGGCAAAAAATGCTTTAGATAAAGGAGAGGTACCTGTTGGCGCCATAGTTGTTATTGATAATAAAATAATAGCTAGAGCACACAATTTGACTCAAACCTTAAATGATACTACTGCACATGCAGAGATGTTGGCAATTACTTCTGCATCCAATTTTCTAAATGGAAAATATCTGAACGGTTGTTCTTTATATGTTACACTTGAGCCATGCGCGATGTGTGCTGGGGCCTTGTATTGGAGTCAGATAGATCAGTTGATTTTTGGTGCTTTAGATACTAATAATGGGTATTCCAAGTATGGAGACCTTTTACATCCAAGAACTACTGTTATAAGTGGCCTTTGTCAGAATGAATCTACGAGTTTGATTAAGGGTTTTTTTAAAAAAAAAAGAAAATAAAAAAACCTCCACAAATGGGGAGGTTTTATGTAGCTATATATAATCAGAATTATAGTTTTGTAATATTGGAAGCTTGTTTTCCTTTATTACCTTCTTCCTCTGTATATTCAACTTTGTCTCCTTCTTGGAGTGATAGTCCATTTAAAGCAGTGACATGAACAAACACATCCTCACTTGACTCATCATTTGTAATAAACCCATATCCTTTGGATTCATTGAAAAATTTAACTGTACCAGTCATATT
>TARA_B100001057_G_scaffold464895_1_pt1 | contig 20941 bp, 33 predicted proteins | sample TARA_B100001057 | Tara Oceans TARA_B100001057 (sample SAMEA2621839) | marine metagenome | biome: marine biome (ENVO:00000447); feature: surface water layer (ENVO:00002042); material: "saline water (ENVO:00002010), including plankton (ENVO:xxxxxxxx)" | depth 5 m
ATCGCCATCAAATGCAAAAGGTGTAAGTTTAAAACCTTGAGCATCTAACCAAACGTTTCTGTTTAATGCCCCAACAACCCATGTATTTTCAGCATAATTATAGGTAACATAACTGTCTGGGTCAGGATTAACTGAACCTTGTACATTATCTTCACTTACATAATACCATGTTATTTCATTAAATTTTTTATTTTGACCGACAAATGTTTTATCAATAAATCTTTGTTGTATTCGATTAAATACAAAGTATTTAACAGTGCAAGGCAATTCTTGGACTGAACCATTATAGACAAAAAAGTTACTTTTTCCTATCCAATAAACATTTCCATCAACACTTATTGAACCATTTATTGCAATTGCACCACAATTAACTGCTAACAGTCTAAAAGCAAATGTAAAAGGTGGTCCAACAAAGTTCATTCCATAACACGCTTCATCTGTATTAATAAAGGTTTCATCTTTTGTCGGTATAATAGAAATAATTTTATTACCTACTTCTAATCGTTGGTCTCCAGATGTATTTGTTGCAGTTGGTGTGAAATTTGTAAAATCTTCTTGGTCTGAAAATCTAACTAACATTGGGTCTAAATTTGTTGTACCAATTGTGGTTGTACCACCAACAATCAAATGTCTATCTGGGAAAGATATATTAATTGTTCTATTTTTTGTTGGAACATCACTTGAACCTGCAATCGAAGAAACTAATGCGGCTCTATTTGTTTCGCCACCAGAGGTGTCCCAATAATATATCTGACCTCCTCTATTGTTTGCTAATAAATCTTCGCCCCATAATTGTAATGACCATTGGGTTGCCTCTAATGCTATATTATCACTAACAATATTTCTTGCAGTACCCCATGTACTTTGTCCCCAAGTACCTACACCCCAACCTGTGGCAGTATCTGCACTTTCAATATTCATTTTTTCATCACGACCAATTAGATATTTAATGTCTACACCAGTTCCACCACCAGTTGCTCCACTAGATGCTTGGGTTGGTGATTCAATAGAATATGAATTTGCATCTATATATGTGATTGAATAACCTTCAATTCTATTTAATGTATCAGCACTAATGCCACCAACTGCAGTTGCTTGTTCTATAACTATAAAATCGCCATTTCTTGCATCATGACTAGTGTCTGTAATTGTTATTGTTGTTGAATTTTGTTGTGTAACAAAAGGGTTACTTAAATTAGTAGATGTTTTCCTTAATGGTGTAATATCATGTAAAACACCATTATTTATAATATAAAGATGACTATGTGTACCTAATGCAATTCTATCTTCACCATCTGTATCACTTCTCCAAAATATAGCGTTTTTAGGGGCACCTTGTGCTGTTACCGCATTGGTGGTATCTATGTTGTCATAATAAATTTCTTGTTCCCAACCACCAATCTTAGTTGGATAACCATTTCTAAATCGAACCAAATTACTATCTATATAAAAAGGTCCATTTTTTCCTGCCGCATATTCTGTAATATCTTTTACAATGCCAGAATTTAATTTTAGAAGTCTATAACTCAAACTGTGATTGCTCCCATTCTAGCACATAATCTTTCTGCACGGTTTGGTACTTGTGAAAACCATTTTGAATTTCGCATTTCTGTTTCTGCACCTTTCCAGTTATGATTTATAACGTTTTCTCTCATTCGTATAAATTTGCTTAAACGAGGTCGCCCAAGATTAAACATCATATTTGCAATAATTAATTGTGCTTCATCAGGTAATGTATAAAAATCTTCATATAGTTTGATGCAATCTTCAATAACCCTGTCAACGTCGTTTAAGAAGCACTCATCAACTCTTTCTTTGCTAACCTCTTGACCTACATCAAAATCATTTTCTGGGTCTGTAGCCTTACACAAATGCCCGATTCCAAAAGTTTTGTAGCCAAGGTGGTCTAAATAGACCTCGTATTTAACTCCTTCGTCTACTATAAGCTCTCTTTTTAATGTTTCTATATTCATTTAAACCTCTTTTAATTCTTCTAATTCGGTGTATGTTGAATATTTAGAACAACTGGTATCTACTTGTTCTTCTTGTACCAACTGACAAACAGGGCATATATGTCTGACATTTTTTATTATATCATCTTTAACAACCATTTGTTTTTGCATTCCTGATTTACAAACATAACATATCATTTTTTCCTCTTTCTTGCGGCTTGTACAAAATTCTTTGCTGTAGGTGAGCCTTTACTACCTTTTTTTTTCATTTTTTCACCACTACCTGCTTTTATTCTTTTTCTTTTTGCGTGTATATTTCTGTATAAACTCATTTTTTTGTATCCGTTTTTTTCATCTTATCATAGCTCCTCATACCGCCAATTCCAAGCATACCAAACATCAAAGGCATCATAACAGACATATCCGCTTGTGGTATTGTAATTCCGAACCCTGCACAAATTGGTGAAACCATATAATTAATACCTAGGCTGAGACCTGAAATCCACCCAATCAAAGGTCGCCAAGACGACTGAAACCAGTTACCTTTAGCATCTTCTTTTAAAACATCTATTTGAGCAAGAGCAAGTTCTTGAGCATGTCTCTCAGACATGGTAGCTATCTTATGAGCAAGTTCTGCTTTTTTATCTGCATCTGGTATAAATTTGTCTAATAAACCAGTAACAGGTCCTATGAGTGCTTGTAACATTAATACACCTTTACTTTCTTATCATCTACTTTTGGCACAAGTTTGCAAATACATTTATATATTACAGTTTGTCCTGTTACATTGTCAAACGTTTGACCACTTAATTGTTCTGTATAATAAGTGCAATCATTTACTGATTTAAAATAAATACCACCTTGTGCAACACCATTTAGATAACAAGCAAGCATAAATGCAGTCATTTACCATTCCTATTCATTATAGCAGACGCACCCATATATGCACCCACAATACCAGCACCGCTAATGTAAAATAAATTTGAAATATCACTAAGAGCCTTAACTCGTTCAATATCCACAAAGAACATTGCCAAAGTAAAACAACCCATACCAACCAAACTGGCAGTTGCCATTCGCCTTTGCGCTCTTTGTTTCCGAAGGTCATGTTCTAATTTTTTTATCTCTTTTACATGACTCAATTCATCATCAGAAACAACACCATCTCCGTCAGTATCATATTCATTATATTCACTATTATTTTGTAATGTTTTTTTCATCTTGTTTTTTCGGTAGATAAGAGGTTTTTAAACTAATATTACCAGCTATCATACATTTTATTGCCAGTAAGGACCTTCAAACCATGCAACTAAAGATTTTCTTGTACCCTTTGTTACTGGTTCTACTTTATGTCTAAGATAACTAGGAAAAACTAATACAGTACCTTTATCTTTTAATTTAATATCTGGACATTGACATTCATCAAAAATAAAATTACCACCTTCATATTCATTAGAATTTGAAAGTTGCAACGTTACGGATAATTTTCTATCGGTACCTTTATAAGCATTCCAATCAATGTCGTGATGCCAATCATAATGTCCTTTTTCTTTCGAACAATATTCAGTATATTGAATATCTGCTTTTTTAAATATATTTGTTTTAAAAGCATTTCTATTAGCTATATCTACAAATTCATATAACATATTTAGAACTTGTGGGTTTTTTATCCAAGAGACTTTACTTCTTCTTGCATCTTGTCCACCAAATGTAGTTCCTTCTTCTGTTTTACCTGCCATCGTTATAATTTCATCAACAAGTGATTCAGATACACCTTTGTGGAACATCTGCCAATTTGGTCTAACGATTGTACTTTTTATCATGATGGTTTAGTAGGAAATGTATGTGTCCAAGGAAACCCTGATTGTTGAGGAACATTCAATAAGTCTGTTCTGTATTTTGTCCAAGCGGTTTGTTTATCACTTGATAATTCTGCCCAACGTAAAGGATTAGTAACAATAGGGTCAACTTCTTCTATCAGACGTTCATTTCTAATTGTTCTTTGCCACAAACTTTCTCTTGTATCTTTTTCTGATTGAGTAATTTTTGTAAAGTTTGAACCTATAAGTGTAATTAATGCACTATTATTAATTGTAGTATCAGTATCAATTGAATTGAGTAAATATTGAATCCAACCATGTTCAGGGTGGTTTATCTCTAATTCAAATTCAGTATCATCATCATTAATTGATACTGCATTTCTAATTTCAGTAATTGTAATTGACATTCTAATAACTCCTATACTTATGCATATCTGACTGCGATAGATACTGAACTACCAGTACCTCCACCAGTTGTTCTACCCATTAATCTCCAAGAACCACTCAATCCACCACTTCGTGAACTTGCTGTAGCATTGGATTGATATAGATAATTTGTGGTTAAAGCGGCACCACCTGAATAAGTTGATGCAAAAAGATTAGAAATCATTGCATAACTACCAACACTATTCCAAGCAGTTTGAGCATTACCAGTTGGGCCAGTAGGTCCTGCCGGACCAGTAGGGCCTGTAGGACCAGTACCACCATTCGAGCCAGATGGACCAGTTGGACCAGTCGGACCAGTTCCTCCAGATGGACCAGTCGGACCTGTGGGACCTGTCGAACCATTGTTTCCTGCAGGTCCTTGAGGACCTGTTGGACCTGTTGAGCCTGTTGGTCCTTGTAAAGCCGCATTTGTAATTGTACCTTTTACCCAAGCAGATGCCGAAGTATCATAAACTGCTATTAAATCTGAACCTTGAAATGAAGTGATTGTGCTAAAACTTGTAAGAGATGTGCCAACATTTGCTCCATCTGTTACATCTGCACTAGCCTCTATACCATCTAATTTAGTACCATCTGTAGCTACATCTCTACCATCTACTGTACCTGATACTACTACATTACCTGTTACACCCACTCCTCCTGATTGTGTTTCAAGTTTTTTTGCACTATCATGATATAAATCTACTGAACCATCTACATTGAGGTCAAGCATAGTTTCTGCACCAGAGCCACCAAGGAATTTTATCTCAGAACCAGTAGACCAAATTAATAATGAGCCTGTTCCATCTTCTTTAATATAACTATTAGAGGCATCATGGTACACCTGTAAATCTGAACCTGCACCAAAAATGGCTTTTGCGTTATCAGCAAAATTTATGTCTGCAGTTACATCTAATTTTAATAAAGATGAAACATCAACAACCTTTGCACCACTTCCTGCTCCGTCCATATAAACAGCTTTTGTTTCACCATTTCCTATATTAACTGTAGAACCAGACCCTTGTTTAATAGTAATAATTTGACTGCCTGTAGTGGCATTTTCAATATATTGCACTCTACTAACTGTATTAGGTGCTATTGTTAATTCTCTAGTTGCCGTTAATGTTGCAGAAGATGTTACTTTGAAATACATACCTCTGGCTGGGTCTGAACCACCATCAAGCACAGTTTCTGTTTGGTTTCCATCTGAGGCAAAACAATCTTTTGTTGTAAAACTTAAACCTTCGCCAACTAATTGTAGATTAGTATTGGTTGTATTTCCCCAAGTACCACTGGCATCACCAGTGCCCATTTCATTTAATCTTAAATCATTATCATAGGAACTAGCCATTATTTACCTCCTAAGCTATTGTTATTATAGCATTTGCACCTGCGGCAGGAAATACAATTCTGAATGTACCAGATGAAACTGTAAAATCACCTCCAAAGTTTAATACTGCTATTGCTTTATTAGATGCAGAACTATTATAAATCAACGCACCTCTAGCAGTAAATGACGCACTTGTCCAAGTTGGGTCGGCGGCATCAAAAAATGCAGTTGTTCCACTCGTTGATACAGTTCTACTTGTCAATTCTACACCACCAGAACTATAACCAGTACCACTTATTTCATTTGATGTTGTAAATGCAGTTGTTGTTGCATCTAAACTTGCAGAACTTGTATAAAGAGCTATCTTTAATGTATCTGCGACTAAATCATGGACTTCATCAAGAATTTCTGCCTTGAATGAAGTACACATTGCTTGTGTTATTGCCATTTTTAAATACCTCCTTCGTATTCCGATTGGTAATTACGTTGCATTTCTTGTTGAAACAATGCTATTGCTTCATCAAATTGTGCCTTATACAAGTTTACACTATCTGGTGCCTTTAGAAAAGCAGAACTTTCATACAGACAAGCTGACAGTAAAACCTGTTCGGCATTATCTCCAATCCAACTATTAGCATTAGTAGAAGATAATCCTGTTTCAAGACCTATAAAATCAACCTCAAATGCTAATGTGGCAGATGGAACAGGTCCAATTAATATTTTTATACCAGATGTTGTAGCTTTCTTTGTTGCATACATAAATGGTTCACCTTGTGTGGTTGCATTAGGGATAAAATCTCTTAGATAGCTATCTATTCTATGTTTTAAAAAGATAACATCATTGTTTGCCTTTGTAACAGCCACCTGTCGTATCATTCTAGCATTAGCAACATCATATTCTTTTGTGCCGATAACAAAATTGCCTGTAAGTTCTTTTCTATAACAAGGTAAATTAGGCAATCGAGCAAAAATCATACTTTCTGCTTGTTTTATTATTTCTGGTATAGAAGTGTTAAATTCTGCACCATCATCTTCTAGAAAATTTTTAATATTTGTTTCTAATTGTGTAAAATTCATTTAATTACCCCATGTATCGGAACCCCAAGTTCCTTGTCCCCAAGCAGGATTAATTGCAACTGTACCAATTTGACCTGTACCTGCAACACCAGTAACATTCATATTATTATTTGTGTTAAAACTACCAATTGATGTAATGCCTTGAACACCAGTAACATCAACCACAAATGATGCTTGAAAAGCACCTATTGTTGTTGTACCTGTAACACCGCTTAGGTTTGCATCTGTAATAAATGAAATTGTACCAATTTCACTTGTACCTGATACACCTGTTTCTGTTATTTGATTTTCGACAATGTAAGAACCAATTGCAGTTGTGGCTGATACTGCATTAACAGGTGTTGGTCCAACAAATATATCAATTGTGCTATCGCCAATACCACCTGTAGCTTTAACTTCTCCATCTCCACCCCAAATGCCTTCACCCCATGCTTGTTCACCCCAACCATTAGTGTTAGATTCTGGTATTTCACTTTCTGCTACTTCAAGACCTGCATTAACTGTACCTGTGGCACCTGTTGGTGTAATAGATAGATTTAATGTACCATTACCTTCTTCGCCAAATGCACCAATGTTTCCTGTGCCTTGTACTCCACTTGCTATTGGTTCATTACCAACTGTTTGTGTTCCAATTGCACCTGTTCCTACAACACTGGTAAGAGTTCCTGTCTGTAAATCAAAAGTTTCATCACCTGTAGAACCAGTTCCTGTAACACCACCATTTGATAGTTCGAATACTCTATCAGCTTCAATTGTTTCTGTTCCTGTTGAACCTGTTGCTTGTACACCAGTAATAACTGCACCAGTTTGATAATCTCCAATTGTTGTTGTACCAGTTACCTTAGTTGGAGAAACATCAGTTTGGTCTTCTGCAGTTACAGTACCGATTGCACCTGTTGCTGATACACCTGATACATCAAAACCTGCCGCAAAATTACCGATAGCAAATGTACCTACTTGTCCTGTAACTGGTTCTTCTAGAGATATACCAATCGCACCTATTCTACCAAATGCGTGTATATTTGTACCCTGTTGTGCTCTTGCAATTCTTGATGCAAATATATCTTGAGTAAAACCAATCTGTATTGTTACATTTTCTGGGTCGTTATCTGGTCTTGGATTAAATAAAGCAGTGGCATCAACTACGTTTTTTGCAGGTGTTAATTGTGGGTGTTTAGGGTCGTATTCGTCTGGTTCAACACGTAGGTTATCCCATGTAGTTCTTAATTGAGTATAACGAACCTCAAAACCACTAATGTCGCTTATTGCTTTTGATTTTATGCCACTTGCATATCTAGCCATTATCTAAGGTTTAATCCTGTTGGTTGTAATTTTAAAGATACACCATCATTATCATTAGATGATGCATAATTAAATGCTTCTTCATATATACCTTTTAAAAGTGGATATTTTTCTGGTGCAAATTTTATTGATAATTTACTAGCCAAACCTGCACAAATACATTCTGTCCATGTATATGGTATATCTGCATCTTGGTTTGATAATGTAACATCTTCTAATTGTGTCATCGCATAATAATTTAATCTATATGTACTCTTATCAGGTGTTTGCCATAAAAATATTTTAAAAATATTATTTGAACCTGCCTGTAACTTTCTATCTAGCATATATTGGTTTGGTTTGCCTGTATCTGCTTTGTTTGGGATTTGATTATATTCAGATATGGTAACTCTATTGATAATAGTATCTGTTCTAGTTGCATCGGCACTATCATAAATAACAACATCAAGAAAATCAAAAACACCTGCAGGCAAATCGTATGAACTTGTACCTGCTACCAAATTTAAGGTATTTTGTGTTACAGTCCAATAATTAATGCCACGATTAGCCCATTCTGAAAACAATAAATTTAAACTTCTACGAGCAGATATGGCTTGGTCTCCAGTTCTTGATTGAATATCAAGACCACACCTCTCGTATGATTCTGTTATTATTTCCTCAATATTAGGTCTAAATGCAACTGTTCCAGAGGTAGCCATTTACTGCACCTTATAGTTTTTCTTTAATCTCATAACTATTTGGTAAGAATCATTCGCCGCCGCTCCAGTAGTGGTAAATAAAATATCACCTGTAGGGTTTACCAAAGATGCAGTATTTCCCATACCTTCTCCATGTACAGTACAATAATAATACAAATCTGGTGTATCTGCTGTTGTAACAATAGTTGTTTTTGCACCTGCCTGACCGGGAGTTCCAGTCGAGGTAACACCAGTTGTATAAGCAGAACCACCAGCACCCTCTTTAAAAGCTATTGGGTGGTTTGCATTAGAACTATCTGATTGGTCAAATATATAGGTATGGTTTTTTAATAAACTTATTGCAGGTGCAGTAACACCACCAAGTGCAAATTTATTACCACCACTATCAACGACTGTAACTGCATATGTACGCGTTGCTTCTGTTAACTCTGTTGTTGAGGGTAAACCACCTGTATTGCCAAAATCAAATTTACCACTTTGGTCTTCTGTAAGGTTTAACATTATTGGGTCTTGACCATCTCCGTCTTTTAGAACTTGAACAGTCATACCTGCAACATTAAAATTACAATCTAGTATTTTAAGACCTGTACAAGCATCGCCATTAGAGTTTACATCTAGTGTTGAAGCATCAATTTTCTGCACTGCAGATTCATCGCCACCATCTACATATTGATAGTTAAATTGAAACACGGTTTCTCTTATATTATCTGATTGTTTTTTTACTGATACTATATCTGCCATTTAATTCTCCTTTAAGAAGCATCTGCAGAACTAGAAATACCCATAAATTTTAAAACAATAACAGTATCACCGCCCGGGTCTCCAGATACGACAAGTTCGGTTGCCTCTGCAGTTGCAGTAGATGCTGTTGTTGTACCACCTGACATTCCTAAAACACCGTTACATGGAAAAAAGCCTTTGAAACCAGTACTATTAACTGCAACAGATATGCCATCTACAAATCCGTCTGTATCTGAGTCTGTTCCAATATCTTGTAAATTTACGTTATTTGATGATGCAGTTGTTACTGAAACCATTACTGCCAATGGTATAAAATTATCTGGTATACCTATTGCTGTTTCTTTACCTGTTGTCGCACCATTAGCAACTGTTATTGTTGCAACATAGGTTTCTAATGTCATTTGATTTGTAAGTGCACCAGAGTTTGCGTCTTTTATAATAGTTTTAAAACCATTTTGAGAACGGACTGGTCCATTGAATGTTGTATTAGCCATGTAAATCTCCTTGTCTTGGCTAGTGTCAGTCACATAATGTAACTGTCAAGGTTATTTTAAAGAGAGGGAAATTAATCCCTCTCTCGCAGAGAAAATATTAAGCCGCGCCTTCTGTTCCGAATAAGCCTCTCCAATCGGTAAAACCGAATGAATATCTTTCACGAACTTTATAACGGACATTACCTGTTTCAAAATCTCCCTCAACACCTCTTTTTAAAGGTGAACGTTGGAACATTTTCAAACCGTCTGGTACATCTGTTTTAATGAAAAACGCATCTGCATCTGTTAATCTTCGCATGATATGAAAACCTTGTGGAAGATAAGAACCAGATCGTATTGCATTTATATCATTATCGGCAGTACCAACTCTTAATTCACTATTCAATATTCTTTGAGCAGTAAAGGTATATGCAGTAGGGATAATTAGCATTTGTCCCTGTGCCGCAATTCTAAGACCTTTATCGTCTTTCATATCTGCAATTTGAATTAAAAGTGATTCTAAAGATGTTTCACTCAAATCAGCCGCAGTTGCCAAAGTATTACTCTGGTTACCGTTTTGTGTTGGGTGTGCAGTTGATAATAATGCCGCTCCATCACCACCTGCATAAACACCTGTGGCTGTAGCATTGTTTAAAATAGTTGCCGCTTTTATTTCTTTAGTGGCTGACATACTTCTAGCTAATGCCTTTGTATATCTTGAAGCGATAGAACCATAAAGCCCATCTTCTTCTGCCTCTTCTGTTATAGAAAACGCCAACGCGATTGTTTCATGTGAATACCTTGCAGTATATTGCTGAGAAGCTGTATCATAAGAAACAGGTGCACCTTCATTCTTTGTTGGCGCATTACTAAACCCTGTTAATAATAAATCTTCTTCAAAAGCCTTGTTTGATGTGTTTGCATCAAAAACCTTTGCAAATTCTGCTGGGTAACTGTCGTACTCGAGACCGAAAAGGGTGTTCAAACCCGGCTCAAGCATTTTAGCAAATTGTGCTCTATTCATAGCCATTGTTCAAATCTCCCTATATACCAGCAGTTGCTTTTAATAGATGTTCATTAATTAGAACCTCTAATTGTGCATACTGCCCCATTGCATTTGATGGGTCGTCCCATAAACCTATTATTTTACAAGTCGCAGTTCCAGTACCCATCGTACCATTCAAACTGAAACCAGATTGACCAGTAGATGTTGAACCTGCACCTGCTACTACATCAGCACAATTACCAATATTGGTTTGTGCAGGTGTTCCAGCAGACTGTATTCTATAGATTATGTATGGGTCATCATAAATGTAAGCTATTATATCTGTAGCCACTGTACCTGATGGCCAGTATTGTGAATAAACATAACTTCCATCACTTGCTGTGTATTGAACACCTCCGAAAACTCCAATATTGTTTGTTTCAGTAGCTGTATGAGGAGTAATTTGTCCGTTTGCATCTAAAATACAAAGGTCTCCAGTAAAAATATTTTCAGCTAATCCACTAACAATAGTGTATTTGTTTGCTCTTGGTGCATTACCACTTGAATGACGGAGAGGTATGAGTCCATATGCCGCATTAACATTTGCCATATTTTTTTCCTTCTCTTACTAAGTGTTAATCCTCCATGGCAGACAATGGTCTACCACGACTAGAAGAACTTTGCCTATCTTGATAAATAGGTTGTCCTGTTCGCCGACCTAATGAATCTAACTCACCTGTAAGAGCATCATTTTGTTCGTTGGATTTTTCATTGTAATAAGCCTTCATAGATTTATGTTTTTCATCAGGCATTTCACAAAGAAGCATTCCCTCTATTCCTATGCAACCAACCCATTGTCCGTGATTGATTGTTGGGAAATGTTGTTCTTTTACAGTATCAGATTTCCTTGGTTCCCAACCTTCTCGCATACGTTTGTACACGTTATCGGGAGTTTCTTTACCCTGAATCGCGGTAGCTACCCATCGTTGAACATAGCCCGGTCGTGCTTTTGGTGCGTCCAACAATGCTGGTGGACTCCAATGTGTTTGAGGTCTTGCTTCTTCTTCTCTCATTGAAATCCTTAAATCACTTCTTCCACTTTTAGTAGACATATTATGTATCCTTCCTGCTTAGACTTTGTATTTCTTTAGCATATTTTTTGATATGCTCAGGGTCCGTAATACCTAACTCTCTTGCCATTCTCAATTGGTCCGAAGTCATTCGTACTCTGTTTCCTCTGAAAACCTGACCACCTGTAGTGGGTGCAACTGCTTGTCTACTTTGTCTAGGTTTATCATTAGTTACTTCTTTTGTTGATATTAGCTCAGGAAAACTTTTTTGTAAACGATTATTTAGTTCAGCATAATATTGACCATCATTTTTATCAAAGCCTTCTATATCTAATTGTACATCTATAGCCCTCGCCATAGCTGTTTCTTTCTCAAAACCCTTAGAATTAAACCACTCGTTTTCTTTCCACCATGTCATAGCCTTTTCTGGCGCAGGGTTTGTTGCTTGTTGTTGTGCCCTACCAACATTTGGCGAATATGTCTCATTCTGTCTTTTGTTTGCTCTTGATTGGTTTTGTAAAGCAATTGTTGTTTTAATATCCACCAATTCTTCATTAAATTTAACCTGTTTCTCAGTGTCGCCTTCTTCTATGGCTTTACCAAGTGCTCTTTTGACTAAATTATAATGTTCTGCTAATTGATTTTGCCCTTGTGTTTCATTAGACTTTTCAATTTTTTCAAGTCTTTGATTTAAAGTTGCAACAGTGTTTTGTAACTGTTGTGCCCTTTCATCAGCCTCTTTTTTTTGTGCTAATATTTTTTTTATTCTTGTTTGCACAGCATTACTAAATTTAGTATCGTCTTCTTCTTGTTCTTTAGTTTTTACTGGCTTTTGTGTTTTTTCTGGTTCTTTGGTTACTTTTGGCTTTTCATCAGTAACCTCTATTTCTAATTCTTGTTCTGCTAGTTTATTTTTTGCCTCGTCAATACTTTCATTTATTTCTGCATTAACTTCTTCAAGAACTTTATCTTGTATTTCGTTATCCATGGTTGCGACCTCCATTCCGCATTAAATATAGGCTGTTATTTGTACACCTTCTGGCAAGATTGATGTAATCTCGTCATCGTTTAGTAAAATAAACCTAACATTGTTAACAACAATTTTTTGACCAGCATATTTGCCAAATGTAACAAAATCGCCAACCTTTGGTGTTGTTTCTTGCCTCCACTTTGCACCTGTATCTCTATCACGGTAGCATAATTCACCTAATGCAACGACATGACCATGAGCAGTTAGAATTTGCTGATTATCTTTAGCAGTTTCTGGTAGAATTATGCCACTTTTGGTTTGTGTTGCGATTTCTGCAGGTTGTATAAGTACCTTCCAGTTCAAAGGTTGTGGAAGTTGGTGTGATGCGATAGTTGCTTTTGATAAACTATCTGCATATATTTTGTCGTGTTGATGAGTCACGCTTCATCTCCTATATTTATTTGTTTGATTGTTTCGTCAATAACTGCACAAGCTTCGTCAATACCTTGAGCAATACCAACGTTTTTTTGATAAGACTGAAAATCGGACATTCGTCCATCAATCATATGATTAGCTATTTCGGCTTTCTTCTTCTCTAGGTTCTTCTTTATCAGATTTAATAGGTCCATTGTGTTCATTTATAGATGCCTCCCCAGACATTGAAACACCAGTAACTTCAATAGTTACATCTTTCTGTTCCTTATTTTCCATATTTCTTAACCATTTTCTTTTTTGGCTTAAGTTTTTTAATTTTCTTTTTAGCCATACCTTTTTTACCACCATGCATTGCCATTTTTTTATTACCTTTCTTCATTAAACTTGAAAATTTAGCTCTATTTAACATTGTTACTCCTAAGCAACACATTAATTGTAACAGTTAAGTATTAATATAGATAGTACTTTTAAAAAAATTTACAATTATTTATAAAAAGAACCTTTTTTGTGTTGACTTATACTTAGTATTTGGTACTATAGAATCATAAATTATCAATTTTTGGGAGAAAACAATGATAAATTTTACTACAAATCAAGAATATCAAGGCACAAATATTGACTTATTAAATGGTCTTGGTACTGAATTCTGTACATTCAGACAGGCAATTAATTATTTCAAATTATCTGGTAAAGAATTAAAAGGTGCAAAATCTTGTGCTAGATTGATGAAAATAATTGATACAGAGGTTATGAAAAACGGAAAGATGGTTAAAGAGAAAAAGCCAAATTACTTTAACGTTTTTGAGAAAAACCACTTAATACAAATAATTGAATCTAATAAATAACAACAGGGGGGTTTATCCCCCCATCTTTTGGGAGAAAACAAAATGCAAAAATATTTAATATTACAACCTAATCATTCTGAAATTGATGATGGTACTGCTTACCAAATTTCTAGGTCTAATGTAGATATAATAAAAGAAACTTGGGATAATGGTAATTATAGAGATGCAGGTTATATCAAGGCAAAAAATCTTAATGATGTTTTTATGATTGGTAACATTGAACCTGAGAAAGTAGAAAAGATTGATAAATTTTATTCTATATCTTGTGGCGATATTATCGTTGATTTATCTACAAAAATTGCTCATTTGGTAGCACCAATCGGTTTCCAACCTATTAGAATAATTAGATAACGGAGGTATAAATGTCTAATACATCAATAACTGTAAAAGATAAAATTAATCAACAAGAGGTTGATAGGTTAATAGAAAAGTATGGCTTTGATATGGACACTATCAAAAAGAATTTTGATATAACAAAAGAGCCAACCAAAAGAACCTACGATTTCAATGTAGAAGAAGAAAGACAATATGCAATTAAGGTTCTTTATCTTCTTGTATCAAAATTAAATCAACGACAAAGAGAAAGAATATTGCAGAGGGCTATAAAATTAAATAAAGTATAAAGGAGGTGTCCTCCCCTCACCTACCCTAGTCATTAGTTTGGCTAGGGTTTTTTTATTCTGGAAAAGGTCCCTCAAAAACTTGTTCTGCAATATCATCAGGCGACCTACCATCTTTAATAAGTTTTTCGTAATATTCTTCAACAACATCTGCCATATTATCTGATGCCTTTGCATCTTGATATACCATTATACCTGCATATTCTGGTTCTGTTTCTAATATTTCTGTTGGTTTTGCACCATCTTCTATTGCTCTATTTTGTAATGCACTTCTAAATTCATTTTCGTAATCACCACCAAAGTCAACAGAAGCATCAAAAACAAGTTTATCACTTAATTCATTTGGTTTAATATGCAAACCATCTTTAACACCATAGTTCTTTTCTACCAATTTTGCCTTTTCTTCTAAAGGTAAATCTTCAAATTCGCCTAATGCACCACCTTGGTTATTAAATAAACCCTCGTATATGTTTGCAGTAATACTATTTTCTTCAAAGGCATTTTCATCTGTTATTGGTAAATCTTCAAACTCTGTTTTGCCACTTCTACCAATCATTTTATTATTTTCAATAACCTCATCAAGATAGTTACGATATAATGGTGCAGTAAATTTTTTTAAAGAATTACTGAATGTAGTAGGTATCTTTGTTATTGATTTAGTAGCCAATTTTATTTTATCAATTGGTATATCACCTATTAAAGGCGAAACTGTTGTTAATGCACCTAGAGCACCAACACCTTTTACAAATTTTCTTCTACTTGGGTCAGTAACTTGATTTTCTGCTATTTTTGTCGTCGTACTATCACCACCTGATATAGGTAAAGATGTTTTTTGTATATTCATACCCACGTCTTTTGATGGCTTTGTAGCCTTAGCTTTCAGCGATAGCAGAAAATTCTTTACAGGCTTTAACATTACCGCAGTTGCAGGTATGGCTTCTGCGACACCTGACATCATATCAAATGCTGGTAAACCTATATCTGGTCTATCTATTATTGTTTGCAAAGGTTGTCTTAATGCACTTAATAATGCCATCTGTCTTTTAAAATTATCAGGTTCTGCTTTTAAAATATCTTTCTCACCTTCTTCAAAAGCGAAATATGTACCTGCACCTGTTAAATCTAAAAGACCAATATTCTCAGTTAATTTATCACTTTTAACATCACCAGTAAAACTTCTAGCAATATCCATATTGGTTGCTTTGCCTTCTCGTACTGATTTATCAACGATATTTAGGTTTTCCCCAAGATAATCTAGGGCACCTGCAATCTTTCTCTGTACAATCTCACGTGACGATAGGTCTGGAGATATTTCTTGTCTTTCCATTACACCTGACCTGCTGTAAGTTTTCTTGCTAATAATTTTAATGTTTGGTTAAAACTTTTGTCAAGTTTACCTGCTAATCTTGCAAAATCTTTAGGGCTTATTTCATCGGTTTCTATTTTTCTTCTTTCAAGAAACTTTTTTGCCGCTCTTATCTCTGCATTTGCTACCTTCTTTACTGCCGACATTATATTCCCTCGTCTCTTATTATATCTTCTTCACTGCCTATCATTTTATTTGCAACTGCACCAGCAATACCAGTTGCTACGATTGGCGAATATAAAGAAATGCCCGAATCAACATATTCTTTTACTTGTGGTGTTAAATAAATTGTTGGTGTATCGCCAATATATCCTCTAAAACCATCATTTTGACCAAGTAAAGGGTCTCGTCGGTCAAGTTCTGTATTAACATCTCTATCAACATAATCGTATCTTTTGTTATTTCTTATCAAATCTGTTGCTTCATCTAAAGAGTCTTGGTCTAAAAATATATCGGTATATTCAAGTTTTGCATCTGTGCCTTTTAATAAATTTTTGGCAACCTTAGGAATTATCACATCATAATATTGTTTTAATGTAGGTTGGTTCCATCTCTTTTCATGTATTTTGCCAGATGAAAACGAAATGCCATCATAATCATTGTCTTTTGCGTGTTTCATTAATCTTTTAATTGCTAATTCAGTAAATCTTTCTGTTGAACCAATAAATGGTGCTGAGGGTATATTACTGATTGGTCTTATCTTAACATCATACTTGACTGCTTTTTCAAGGTTTTCATCAAGGTCAGTTATATCTTTGTATACTTCGTCAAGTTTATCTTCTGCAAAATCAAAGGCTTTAGCCTCTTTCTTAGCTGTATCACCAAGCCCAACAATATTTATCAATTTATTTTCAATTTTTTTATTCATATCTGTATCAAGAAATTTTTTATTAAATTCTGCTTTTGTTATTCTATCTTCATCTATTCCACCTAATTTATCTCTTGGTGTATCGTAGCGATTATCAATCAATTCACTGTCAGGTATAACATCAATAAAGTCATCATCGCCAATAGAGTTATAATATTCTAAAACTCCCATATCATTAGGTGTTTCAGTTATATAAAATGGTAAAACGTCTGTTACTGTTCTCTGTCTTTCTTTTTTTATAAACGCATTGTATTTATCTTTTTGCATTAGTTTTTTTAGCATGTCATTGAAAAACTTTGCCTTTTCTGTGTTGTCTCCCTTACCATCTTCAAACATTCGGAAAGGCTTATCTTTAATATCTCTAGTATATATTTTATTTGCCAAAACATTTCGTATAGACCTAATTTTTTCTTGAAATCTATTTACATCTACAAAATCTGTAACATCTGTATATAGATTAGATGGTATTACTATCGCTTGTTCTTCTAATATTTTTGGGTCTAAATTTTTGGCATTTATTTTATCAATACCTACATTTGTTAACTTTTTTACTTGGTTACTTTTTAATTCATTAAATTTATATTTTGTCATATGTTTTTTTATAATGTCTTCAAATGTATGTGCATTACCATAATTAACACTTAATAGGTCTTCAAATCCATTTTCAAAACCTACTACTTGTAACGTAGGTTGAAAACTACCAAGTGACGTATTTCTTGTTGTATCTGTAGATGCTCTAATACCTCTTAAATCATTAATATTTGTTGTTTCTTTTAATTTATTAATAGAATCTAAAACATCACCAAAAACTGCCTTATTATTTCTATTTATAAATGCCTTCTTCTCTTTCTGTCCCATAAGCACACCTTGAACTCTGCCTCTTTGCGACATATCTGATTGTATTTCTTCAACATACAATATTTTTCTGCCATCTTCGTCAACCCTATCTTTTGTTCTTGTGAATACAACAACATTTTCTTCATCGCCAGTATGTGAATGTGCATAAAAATCTGGCTTAAATAATTCTATTTCGTTGGTATCTTTATTTAATCTAATTGTTCTTGTGCCTTTATTAGTATCAATCGTAACCTTATTACCTGCTTTTAGATTTTTGGCAACTGACGTATCTAGTGTGGTATCAGACGGACTGCCTGTAATTAACTTAAGATTTATTATAGCACCAAATCTATCTTCAAATACAACATCTTCGTATTTACCTAATGTGTCTATTACCCTATCTGTAGGGTCTGGCATTTTAAGTATTAACTCTTGGTAATTAGTACCACCCGGCAAAGTATAATTTTTATGTTGAGGTTTAAGTTTGGAGTCATCAATTTTATTTATTCTTCTACGATGTCCGTCTAATTGTAATTTTGCTTCATTAAAACTACTTGCAATACCAATATTTACGTCTTCATCAAGTATTTCAAAACCTACGGTATTATTACCTTGAATTTTGTACGTAATGCCTTTGTCTTTATCTGTAGCTGGGCTAAATTCAAACTTAACAAGGTTTTGAGTATCGCCATCTACCTGTGCTAAAGCATAATCATCTGGGTATGATATACCATCTTTTCTAGCCTCAACTGCGTATGGTTCTACGATTTCTGTTTGAAATTTCGTACTTAAATCTTCATAATTTATCTTATTAATAAAAGGATTTTTTAAAGTACCAAGTCTAGTACGGTCAGCACCTGATGAATCTACATCTAATTCTGCAAATGCCTCTAATGCTGATGGTAATTCATCATCTATGTCATTTAAGAAACTTTGAACACCATACCTACCTCTACCTGTTCCACTTAATTTATCTACTCTAACAGGTTCAATTATTGAAAGTTCAAATGGTTCGTAGATAGTATCTTGACCTTGTGGTTTTTCAGTCCGTAATACTTCTTCAACCCTTGTTTTATTTTCTGCTAAGTAGTCTTTTAAATCTTGTGATTTAATAGTAGCGTCTTTTGGTAGACCTAAGATTTTTTCTTCAAGACCTGTAAATATCATTTCGTCTTGTACCGATCTGCCAAACTTTGATAATAAACCAGCAGGTTTGCCTTCTTCTAATCTATATAAGTCTTTTGCAGGAAATTTTTCTTGACCAAGTAAATCAATTGCCTTTTCTGTTGGTGAAAAAAAGCCTAGCTTATCTAATACACCGTAACCAAGTCTAAATATTTTAGCCGCTTTTGCCATTATGTACTATCCTCTAATCCTGCCAATGCACCTAAACCAACTGCTGTTGTTACTGGTGGTATAATAGAAGCATAAATATTACCACTTTCTACTTTATCTGGGTCAAACTTGGCAAATATACTTCGAACATCACCTTTTTCTGGATAAAATAAACCTACTGACCTATCGCCAACCCTATCTGTTTCATTAGTAAAATAACCACTAAAACCTAATTTTTTTATTGCTTTTGATATTTCAGGTGTTTGCATTTTAAAAGGGTCGCCACTTAATGTTTCATAATCTAACTTAAATTCATTTACATTAAAGTTTTGACCAATTTCTTCTCTAACCGATGCTAATTGTGGTTTACCTACCTGTCGTAGTTCTTCTGCCTTATCTAATATTCTTTGTTTTTGGTTTTTGCCTAGTTCTCTAGCTAATAGGTCTCTGTGTTCTTTATTGTTAAAATTATAAACATTATCTAATTTTAATTTTACTGGGTATATTCTTGATGATTCACGTGGTTTACTTCGCATAACACCTAAACCTGCATCTAAATATTGTTCGCCACCTTGTGATGCAAATTCGTTTGTATAATCTTTTGCCTCTGTAAAAAACGTAGTTGGCACACCTTTTATTTGTGGTCTGTAACCAGCAAATGCTGACCTATCTTTAGATTGTGGTACAAATTCTTGGATATTTGCAACAGGGCTTCCATGGTAAAATGTTTTAGGGTCAAAACCTTTTTTAATTAGTTCTTCTTCTGAGGGTAAAGAACCTATTTTTTCTGGTATCTTTTCTAGTGCCTTACCTAATGCTTGAATTAATATACTTGTTTTAGACATTTACCAAGCCTTACATGACCAATATCTTGCTGTTGTCTTATCATTGGCAGTATCACAATTGTGTCTTGCTCTAAATGATTTACGTCTAGCAGGTGATGTTTTCTTTATTCTCATATTAGGGTCGCCAAATGTAATCTTCTTTACCTTGCCTTTATCCATAACATAGACCATAGACTTCTTTTTACCGTAAGATGGTTCGCCTTTTGCTATTCTTCTTGGTTTATTTAAGGTTACTTTTTTGCCTTTATATTCTGCCATTATTTACCTTTATGAACGGTCTGTATCTCAAAAGGTGCTTTTTTACTAGAGCCTTTATGTTTCTTATAACCACCTGCAGGGTCTTTCATCAATTTAAAAGACTTACCGTTCTGCATCCAGTGAAAACCTTTAGGTGCTTCTACTGCCTTTTTTGCCATCTTTTTTCTCCTTTTTTTGTTTTAAATCTTTTTTTGCATTTTTAAATATACTTGCAACCTTTGCTTTTCCCATTACTTTTGCTCTTTGTTCACCGACAGTTAATATCTGTATCTTTCTAGCATATGGTTTATTAATCCTCTTAACTTTTCTAACTGTGGCTTGTGCATCTGTTGGAGTTGCAAACTTGATGCTGACAGTATCTTTTGGGTTCTCGTCTGTATATAGTCTTCTATCACTACCTTTTGGCTTTTTCCCTGTACCAACTCTTGGGTCTTTCTTTTTCTTAGGCACTTTTCTTCTTCTTACCTTTACCAAGCAAATCTTTATCTGCCTTACGAGCTCCACCCTTGCCCGTAACAAAACTTTTTACGCGTCCCATCGCCCACTGGTGTGCTGATGTCTTTGGTCTACTGCCACTTGAATAATATGCTCCTAATCCACGTTTATACACCTTATCTAACTTTTCTTTTGAGAACCTACCTGCTCCGGGTATTGATGAATATTTACCTTTTTTCTTAGTTGTTTTCTT